>Ga0123341_1003856_pt1 | contig 13003 bp, 10 predicted proteins | sample Turbeapinknodule_FD_89959 | JGI IMG/M metagenome (GOLD analysis project Ga0123341, IMG submission 89959) | Root nodule microbial communities of legume samples collected from Mexico - Turtle bean Mexico pink nodule | ecosystem: Host-associated > Plants > Roots > Nodule | place: Mexico: Nepantla... | reverse complement strand
GCTGTTTAAAAGTTAAGTTATTGGAATAAAATTGAATGTGAATTATTTGAAGATTTACATCTTAATTAAATCACTCCAATTCGACATTTCTTGTAATTTTCATTAAGGATTTTCCTTGTTTTCATTGAGTAAATTTTATAGGAATTACATAATACTATATTAAAAGCTAGACCCCAATAATTTCATATTTAAAAATAAATAAAAAATAAAACTATATATGTAATTGAAGTTTTGATTCACCAAGTGTAATAACTATGATAATTTAATTATGTAAGTTTTAGTAACATGAATTCAGTTTTCTAAGTACTGAAATTGTGCGGGTTCCTCTTTTTCAAATCAACAAGTATACCAATGTCAACATATGTGTTAAATAAAATGTCACTTTTCATGTCATAAAACCTAATATTATTATGCTAATAAACTTTATATTAAACATTCAATGAAAAATTAACTATAAACTAAAATGGAACAATTAAAATACATGGAGGTATAATTGGTGGAGTTCAAATTCAAGGAAAAAATAAAATAAAATAAAATATATATAGTCATGTAATTTTGTCACATAAGGAAAAGAAATACCTAAACCTTTTTTGGGACTGTGTTAAAAAAAAGATGTGCATAATTCAAATACCTACCAGAGAAAAGGTGCCCACAAAAATTAAAGAATGTGGCTGATTTAAATAATATCATTATTTTTTTTTCTTTGTTTGTTTTCAAAATATTCATTACATTGAGTGACATACTCTTGTGAAAAAAAAATCTTTATTTTAAATATTCTTTTATAGGTGTTTTCTTTTCTTGGAAATAGTATTATTGGAAACACAATCTGACACTAATACCTCTTCTCTAATAAATAATGAATTTTGATTCAACCAATATAATTAGTAACTAAATGCTGGATTTAACTTTGGTTCTTTCAGTTGTTTATTCATATTTAAAGTTTAAGTTTACTTTTTAGTAGCATAATGTTGGCATAAAACAATTATTATTGAAGATAACAATTAATATTATTAGAAACTTCAAACACCCATAATATAATTATGGCTTATTTAATACATGAAGTAGAATCATAAAAAAATATAAATTTAGATAATTTAAATAGAGATATGTCATTATTACTTATATTAGCCAATATTAATAATTATTTGACTATTTTAGCAACACCTAACAAACAAAGTACACAATAAAACATATAAAAATTCATGATCATCAGTATAAAAACTAATGGAAAGACTAGTTGAACTAACACAAACAATATAAATTATAAACTTAGAAATTATTAAACTTGAAAGATGAAACTGAAATATAGAATATAGATTGGAGATTAAGATTATATTTTAGTATGTATTTATTGTTTTAATTTTAAAAAAAATTATGCATGTTGTGCAAAGAAACAAAACAATGTTGTAAAATAGTCGAGGTAAAATTAAATTATATTTATAAAAAAAATTAAAACATTAGTATATTTTGTTAACTTTATTGAACTAGCAAGTTTGTTCATTGCTAAATTTATTTTCATAACAAAATTAAAGTAGTTTTTATTATTTTTATAAATATTTTTTCTTGATACCTTTTAGATATATTTTACAATCTTGACCACTTCAACATTTATTCATTAACATTTCATAATTTAAAACATTTTTATGTAAAAAAAGACTTTTAATTATATAATATGTGTTTTTAGGATTACTTAAATTAATCCAAAAGCCTATTCAAGAAGAGTTTTTCTTTAATAAAAAATATCAATTATGATCTAAAATATACTATTAAATTGTAAATCACTGTTTTAGATTATGTAAAATTCAATATACCTATTTAAATTTTGAATTTCAAAATTTAAGAAATTTTCAGATTTAATATACCTTTTAAGTTTTGAGTTTCACAATTTAAGAAATCTTCAGATTATATAATCTAAAAAGAACTTTAAGCTGAAAACAAAATAGCGATTATAGGGTGTATAAGAAAAAATGGGTGCAAAAATAAATTGTCGCACTATTATTATCTTACGAACTACAAGGGCGACCCATAATGGGTTCCTTTGACACGTTCCCAAGGTTAGAATTTCTAAAAGTCTCCATTTTGACTGATATTTTATGTATTACCAATGCACATGAATTCGAATTAAATGTTGTGGTTCGGAGTTTGGTGCATAAACCGTGTTTTAAGACACTACTCAATCGTCACCAAATTCGTGACCTTCATTTGCCAGACACTAATTACTTCCGTTGACGCCTAACACTTTTTTAGGTGAACAAGAAACTGGAAAAAAGAGTTTGGAACCATTAATATTCAAGCCACTCAAAGAAACTGTAATATTCTTTTTCATGAGATATTAATTATTATGATATGGAGATTTTTTTTTGAAATAGGAAGGAAATTTTACAAGAGTAAAAAAACAAGAATTTTTTTTTAAAAGTTATTTGGTCAAAGAGAGAGTGAAAAGATGTATAAAATGGCATAAATATATGTATCCGTGTCTCGGTCAAGATCCCTTATCGAACATTCCTCGAATTTAGTTCTCTTATATATCCTTTAATATAAAATAATTAATTTAATCATGATTGAAATTCTTTTAAAATTAAAAAATTAATCAAGAAACTTATCTTAATCTAGTTCAATTTTAAATGTTTATCACACTAATCGAGAAAAATATTAAATAATATTTATTACACCTAACTATCTTAAATAAAATAATAATTTAAAGATTAAAGTATCATTTACATGTAAAACACGATTGAAAATCACAGGACTTATCGAACTAAAATCAACAATAGTTCAAATAACTTAAGAAAGTATCTATAACTTTCGGACCTTTTTGTAAGTAAAACATTTTAAATAATAAAAGCATAGAATTTGTTTTTACAGCGTGAAGAGTTATGAATGAGTGTTTATCGAATGGAGTAGCTAACTATGTGGTGTTTGGTGATAAAACTTTATTTGCTAAAAGTACAAATTCACCCTTAAAACCTATTTGAAGGGAATCATGTGACCCTTTTGTAGTAAGATCCCTCACAAAGATTCTGAAGAAATGATGTTGATACAACATTCAAACTTGGGTATTCTGTCGTTGAGAAATGAGCCAGACGTTGAAGGTGTTTGGTTTAATGCCCAAGACAAGGGTGTCAGTGAGGTAGGATTGAAAGGCGTGGAAGCTGACAGCGAGGGAAGCGTCAATTAGGCTATTGGGTGGTGAGAACAACAGAGGGAAGGAACATATGAATGGTGGATGCATGGTATCAACATTTTCATTTTAGTTTTTATATGTTATTCTAGGACAATTTTATCCGGTTAGAAAAGTAATGACATTAACTAAAATATATATATAAAAACTTACCTCTACAAGTACTAAAACATAAAATTTCGAAGTGTAAAAACTAAACAAACAAATTAGCGGATTTATTATTATTAGAACGAAATAATTAATTGACGTGCATATATTAAAATCATGTAATAATCGTAAAAGCAAGAAAAGTGCGATATAAATTATGCAAAAATAATTGTATATTTCATTTGTACTATTTTGTGTTGTTGGTTTATTTTCTCGCGAGATGATTAAAAGATAAAGTAATAGTAAAAGCAAGGAGGGAAGCAGGAGAGGTTAAAAGAAACACAAAGCAAGCTTTTCGGGGTATTGTCAACGCGAGCCCGGCGATATCTCGCGCTTTAATTCTTGTTATCGTTTGGCAAAGTTGCACATTCCCACAAACCGCAAAGTAAACCCATTGACATCGATGGAAAGTGGCCCAAGGTTTCTGGTTTAGTTCTCGCGGGTCTCTCTTCTTCTCACCACTGCACCCTTCATCTCTCTCTCTCTCTCTGTCTCTCATTGAGTCATTCCCTGCAACTACCTCTCGTCGCTGGTTTAGCTCTCACGCGATCACGCAGGCACTCGTCACTGTCTCCTTCACCTCCCGCACCGTACTCCGAATTTGACTGAGTTGTGGACTCGATGGCTTCCAATTCCGATTTGGTGCGCACCGTTGAGTCGCTCCTTGGCGTTTCGCTCGGAGATTCCGTTTCGGATTCGCTGCTTCTCATCGCTACCACCTCCGCCGCGGTCGTAATCGGTCTTATCGTGTTTTTGTGGAAGAAATCTTCGGATCGGAGCAAGGAGGTGAAGCCGGTGATTGTGCCGAAGGATTTACTGATGGAGGAGGAGGACGACGAAGTTGACGTTGGCGCCGGCAAGACTAAGGTCACCGTTTTCTTCGGCACTCAGACCGGTACTGCTGAAGGCTTTGCTAAGGTTATATTTCTCTTTTCTTTGCTTTGCTTTTTTCTTTCAAACTGCTGGATCGAGTCGAATTGAATCGAATGTTCTGGATCTTTATAATAGAAGAAGAATATTATTCGTGTACAATATAAACATGATTTCCTCGTACTGCGAATTTGAGTTTGGTGAATGGAGTAGATAAGTTAGTTTTGACTTGTGCAATGACTTGGTTAATACTAGGTTATGATAATGATGATATTTATGGCGGAGCAGATTGTTCGGCTTGATTTTCTTTTGATGTGATTGTGTTCATTTTGTTATTGAAAACGCCGAGATTGTTCATTTTGTTATTTATGACTCGAGGAGCGAGGAATGATGTCTTGTTCTTGTTGCATGTTAGTGTCATTTTGAAAATAGTTCGCCGTGATAATTAAAAGGCGTGCCTACGGTGATGAGCTGACAGTGCCTCTCTCTGCATTGCGTGCCTTTCTATTTATTGATACCTGTGGAAAACCCTAAATCGTGCCGCAATTACGGTGACGTTGGATAGGGTGAAGTTGTCAAAAGCTTTCAAAGCGTCAGTACTGTGACTGTTTGCAGTTGATGTTTTAGGGTTTTGTAAATAGAAAACTTTAGTATTTTGCTTTTACTAAGAATTTTGTGCCTGGGTAGTAATTAGTATGGCAAATTAGTTGAATTGAAAATAGTCAAACACTGTTTTTTCTTTTTCCTCCTATTTTGTTAACGCCTCTCTTGGGTGAAGCAAATCCTGAAGTTTCGTGCCTCTTTCTTGGCTAGCTGTCCCTATAACTGTAACAACATGTCTTCATAGCTGGCTTATTTTGAGTATTCTAAATTTAGCTTGGAAATGGTTAGAGCTTTTGCACATACTTTGTGCAGAGATGATGCTAACTTCCCCTTTTCTGTAATGCCTGAAATGGTTACCCCCGGAACAACCCTAGCTTTAAATCTGAAGGAAGTTATGTGCCAGTTTTTGTATGATTCCCGTGTTTTTTATATTTATTTTTAATTGCAGGCGTTGGCAGAGGAGATCAAGGCAAGGTATGAAAAAGCCGCTGTCAAAGTTATTGACCTGGTATGTCGGATTGAAATGAAATTTTGGCAATGCCTATATTCTGGTTATAGTTATGTGGGTCAAACATCTTATTTTATAAGTTTGATTTTTTACTAGCAGAATTCTAGAAAACTTTTGGTAAAATTGTACAGGAAGTCAAGAATTTCAATTTTAAAAATAAGTTTGGCTACTGTCTGATGTTTTGAACTAGGATGACTATGCACCAGATGATGATCAATATGAGGAGAAGCTGAAGAAAGAGACTCTTGCATTTTTCATGCTGGCAACGTAAGATTTATGTGCATAAAAATGGTTGAAATGTATTTATTTATTGAAATGTGGGGTGAATATGATGCATTTTGACTTGACATGACAGTTATGGAGATGGAGAACCAACAGACAATGCTGCAAGATTCTACAAATGGTTTACTGAGGTTTGTAGTTACATCACTTTTAAATAAATCCTACATCTTAGGCCTGGCTCTATCCTTTCTTTTTCCTTATTCATATGGTTTACTTAAAATGATTCTAAGTTTCATTGAACATTAATTTTAGGGGATAGATGAGAGGGGAACATGGCTTCAAAAACTTGCATATGGAGTTTTTGGCCTAGGTAACAGACAATACGAACATTTTAATAAGGTAAAATCAGATGATTTTTTTTTTATTTAACAAAAAAATCATCATTTGATTCTTATGCTATTCTTTTGATACAGATAGGTAAAGTTGTGGATGAAGCGCTTACTGAACAAGGTGTGTAATTCTATCTCCTGTATTTTCAAAAGTATTAAATAGTTTCTCTGTTTTGTTACGATTGCATAGAATCATTGTTGTTTATCAAAGCTGAGTAGCCTGATACAACTTTTTCATTTGTGTTTTTTTTTTCTGTTTCATTTAATTTTGTCCTTGTAGCTGCAAAGTTAATCTACTAGTGCTACTTTCTTGTTCTGTTTGCTTAGTGGAATGGTGCCTTACATGGATAGATTCAATGTATTTGATAAGCCTTTCAAAAAGTCTAATGGGTGTATAATGTTTGAATCAAACTTTCAGAAAATACTATAAGTCATTTATTAGGCAATCTTATTACAATTTCTTGATTCTAGATATATGTAACATAAACTCCTGCCTACACTGGTGGAATTATATTACATGATTGTAATTTGTTTAAAATTTAGGAAAACAGTCTTATTAAGTTTTATATTTATGCGGATTTGTATTAGTCTTTTGAAGTGAGATGTATATTAATAAAACCATGTTCTAATAAAGTTCTGAAGTTTGTATATTAGACTTTAGAATTTAAAGTAGTTATTGGCTTTCAATAGATATCTTCTTACTTAGTTGTGTTTGCTGCAGGTGCAAAGCGTCTTGTTACACTTGGATTAGGTGATGATGATCAATCCATTGAAGATGATTTTTCTGCCTGGTAAAGATAGTCAGTCCTCTGATTCCTTTCAGTACTGCTATCTAGCTATTAATTATATTGTTGCTACCCATAAAATTGTGAAAAGGTGTCTACTACTTTTTGGGCATTTCAAACACCATGAGTTGTCCTTGGGTTTACAGGAAAGAAAGTTTGTGGCCGGAGTTGGATCAGTTGCTCAGAGATGAGGATGATGCTAATCCTGTCTCTACCCCCTATACAGCTGCTATTCTTGAATACCGAGTAGTGATTCATGACCCCACTGTAACATCAACCTATGATAATCAGTCAACCATGGCAAATGGGAATGCTGTGTTTGATATTCATCATCCTTGCAGGTGCTTGGAATTGTTTATACCGATTATGTTTTTTTTTAGTAGTTCAGACTATTAAACAAACCTATTGTTTCACTTCTTGAAGGGTGAATGTTGCTGTACAAAAGGAGCTTCACAAACCTGAGTCTGACCGTTCTTGCATACATTTGGAATTTGATATATCAGGGACGGGCATAATGTAAGTTAGATATACTTCCTGACGATTAGCCGTATCATTTTTTCTAGGTAAACAAGAAAGCGTAGAACAATTGCATTGGTCAATTATAATTATTTTGTTTTGTATTGAATTCAAACACATTATGCTAGTAAATATTTTTTTAGATTTTTAAACTTTTATCTAATTATTATTCAATAACAGATTCCTGGTGGAATATATAGTGTTATTGAGTTTTGGTATAAGGTTTTGTACTCTTTTGTAATTCTTAGGAGATATAAAATGTTTTTTTACAGGTAAATAGAGATATAAAGTAATAAAACTTGTCAGATATCCAATTTCCCCCACTCTTCCCCAAACCGGGAAGACTGTGAAATTGAGGATGAGATTTCCTGATGAAATTGTTGTTAATGATTTTGATCGGTGCAAATATGTCTGATGTGAAATGCATGAAGTTTCTCATAAAGATTGGCAGAGTTATTAACAGTTATTTATGGATGAGTGCCAGCAATAGAATCTCTAGTATACTCCTCTCAAAAGTCTCATTTTTTAAAAATTTGTTGAAAATCACACAATTTTGTAATTTCTAAGAAATTTCATCCAATAGTGAAGAATTTGTTAGAAAGTAGTGAAGAATTTGTTAGAAAGTGTGTTCTCAACATTTCTCTTCATGGATTGAGGTTTTCTCATGCTTAAGTAGACGGCAACTTGAACATTCTGTTCCAATTATCTGATAGTAATCAATTAATCTGTTGATGGCTTTTGCCTGATATTTCCCAGATATGAAACTGGAGACCATGTGGGTGTTTATGCTGAGAACTGCAATGAAACTGTTGAAGAAACTGGGAAGTTGTTGGGTCAGAATTTAGATCTATTGTTTTCTCTTCACACAGATAAGGATGATGGCACTTCCCTAGGTGGTTCTCTCCTACCTCCTTTCCCTGGCCCTTGCTCACTGCGAACTGCATTAGCTCGATATGCTGATCTCTTGAACCCGCCTCGAAAGGTTTAAATATTTTCTTCACTTCATGTACTTACCATTTCTTTTTATTTTTGTACCGTGTACTTGTTTGGTTTACTGCCTATATGTGTGATTCAATAGGGAGTTGTACTTGTTTGGTTTTACTGCTCATAAGAGTGTGATTCAATAGGGATTTGCGCTTGTTTTATATAGATGAAAATAAAGAAATAATTACATGTGCTTATCTTTCAGGCTGCCTTAGGTGCATTAGCTGCTCATGCCTCTGAACCTAGCCAAGCAGAAAGATTAAAGTTCCTTTCATCTCCTCAGGGGAAGGTAAATTTTTTGCAGTGCTGTTTCTGTCCTTTTGTTTACAAACAGAAATTTTCTTTTTTTTCTTTTCTCTTCTGATGATTTTCAATTTTTTTTCCAGGATGAGTACTCCAAATGGGTGGTTGCTAGCCAGAGGAGTCTCCTTGAGGTGATGGCTGAGTTTCCATCAGCAAAACCTCCTCTTGGTGTGTTTTTTGCTGCAATAGCCCCACGTTTACAGCCTCGTTATTATTCTATTTCATCCTCTCCTAGGTAGTTATCTTATCTTATTTAAAGTATCAATGAACCCTTATAAGATAATTGGCAAACAAATAATATTGTCTTACTTGATTGTTCAGGTTTGCTCCTGAAAGGGTACATGTAACTTGTGCTTTGGTGTATGGTCCAACTCCCACTGGTAGAATTCACAGGGGTGTATGTTCAACTTGGATGAAGGTACCGATATGCAGTTGATACACTTCTCATGCAATCACGTGGTCCTCTTTTTTAACATCTTGGACTCTGTGCTCTCAACTAGTCGTGTTTGTGATTCTAATTTCTTGCCCGAGGGTGCAGTACCTAATTTTTTCATGTTGTTTCTAACTTAAATCTCTTATGAATTATCAGAATGCTATTCCCTTAGAAAAAAGTCACGACTGTAGCTGGGCTCCTGTTTTTATTAGGCCATCAAATTTCAAGCTACCAGTTGATCATTCAATTCCTATTATTATGGTTGGACCTGGTACTGGTCTTGCACCTTTCAGGGGATTTTTACAGGTATGTGAATATGTTATGGATGTGTGTATTTTTACAATTCTCATAAAAAGTAAGCTTGCTAGAAAACAATTATATTATATATAATAAAGAAGGGATGGTGGTTGAGCCGTTGAATATAAAAAGAAATATAGGTATAAAATAAGTAATTATGTACTAATCAACTATGATTATGAACTAAAATCAAAGCACCTTATTCTTTATTTTGTTACGACTGGAAAGCTCCACTTTGCTGTCTTTTTAGCATGTTTGCTGTGTTGTGGAATTAACTAAAGCGATCTTAAGCACTAAAATATAAAACTAGTTTAGTTTCTGAAGATGCATGGCTAAATTACTTTCAAGTCACACCTGAAGGTGAAAATCTTCTCTTAACAAGGGGGAAGAAAGTCCTGATTGTGGTATGAAACAAAAGTGGAAGCAGATTGTTTTTTCCAAATCCAAATTGTTTGTTTTTTTCATAGTGCTTTTATAAGCTGTATCTTTTAAGGATTTTTTTAAAACATGAATTTCACATCATTGGCAAACAGGTATACTAGTTTGTTGTAAAAACCCAGTTTACCCTAAACCAAAAATTTCAAAATTGTTGTCCAATCCATTTCATAAATGAAAGTTCAGGTGATGCTGAATTATTATAGGAATCTACTTCTAAATTTTTCATCTTTGGTTTGCCAGGAAAGATACGCCCTCATAGAGGATGGTGTTCAACTTGGCCCTGCATTGCTCTTCTTTGGATGTAGAAATCGTCAAATGGTAAATTAATTTCTCTGTGCTTTTTAAATGGATTTTCAGAGCAATTTCTGATTTGCCAATTATATTGTTTGTATAGGATTTCATTTATGAGGATGAGCTAAAGAATTTTGTGGAACAAGGTTCTCTTTCAGAATTGATAGTTGCATTCTCTAGAGAGGGGCCTGAAAAGGAATATGTTCAGCACAAGATAATGGACCAAGTAAGTGCGAATAGTGGCTTAGTAGGTATCAAATGTAACTGGACAAATTCTTTCCTGCATTAATTTTTATATGTGCAGGCTGCGCACGTGTGGAGTTTGATTTCTCAAGGAGGTTATCTTTACGTCTGTGGTGATGCCAAGGGTATGGCCAGAGATGTTCATCGAACTCTTCATTCCATTGTCCAGCAGCAGGTGCTGATTGTCTTTCATCATCCCTCCCTTTTACATAATACTTAAGTATTGATTTTTGAAGAATTTCACCAACTTAAGTATGAGAAAATAAAAGAAGCTTTTCTGCTTGTCTCTTCACCAGGAACAGATGCTAATAATAAGATTGCTAAGCAGTGAGTATAATAATATATCTATGTGATAGGAGAGCTGTGACTGATTTTTAAGCCATTTTTGTTTTTGGAATCCAAACACAGAATTTGGTTTGATTGTTAATTAGCGTTTGAATTTTTCAATGGAGCCATTAGGTGAAAATTCTTCATCATTTGACTTAGTATTTTTTTGTTCTGTTCTATTGGGTTTATTATTGTATTGCTGGGGTGTTTAGTACTTCAAATGTGGGAAATTTGAACATTCTTGTTTTTGTGAGGATGTGATTAAAAAAATTATAGTAAGTTCTCCTTACCATCCAATGATAGAGATAAAATTATGGACTATTTTTTGTGTACAATATTATCGAAGAAATTGGTTGACAAATAAATAGTAAGGTTGCTAATATATTTTACAAAGGTTATTTGGAAAAAAATATTGTTTAGCTTCTTTAAAAGCCGGTTGGCTCCACTACTTAATGCGTCAATTTTGTTTTTCGGTGCCATTTGGAGGAATTCTCTCTTCCAACCAGGAAGGGTTTTAAAAATTAATCTGGAAAAAACATTATCAAGTTCATTCTAACCTTATGAATGTGTGGATATCATTAGTTCTTTCTTCTTTCCTCTTTTTAGACTTGACTTTACCTTTCACAACTTTTAAGTGGGTGAGAGAGCCATACTCACATGCTGATTCTGTCATACTTGGTTATGCTCTGTCTAGACTTGTGCTCTGTCTAGACTTATGTTGTGTTTTTAGTGTATGAAGGGACTCGTCAATGTAAATTTTCATCTCAATTATTTCGTTTTAATTTTTTTTGCAGATCTTTTATTTAACAATGCTATAGTTCTTCTGATATTTTTTGTTTTCACTAGCATATACACTCCATACCTATGGAATGCAACTGTCTTAAAAACTTTGTTTCTGCATTGAATTATAGGAAAACGTGGACTCAACAAAAGCTGAAGCTATAGTGAAAAAACTCCAGATGGATGGACGTTACCTTAGAGATGTATGGTGATTTTCTAGTTCTTCTGTTTGGATTGTGGTATCCTTGCTCTTTGGTATGCTAAATTCAAGTTTGGCTGAAGGATATTTTTGAGATTAGTAGCTGCCTTTACGGAAATTTAGGAACCGACAGTGGAGGCTAATCAGGTTTCCTTGAGAAGAAATGTTTTTCTGGACATTTGCCTTTTTCTTTTGTTTTCTGTTGTCTTTATATTATCTTATGATAGGTTGGATCCCTCTAAACTAGGATTAATTATAGAGGGACTCTGATGGTTAGTTCCAGAAATCGGTCAACACATAGAGGTTGCAGTTGATGATTATGTATCATCATTAAGTGTAGAAATTGGTAACGAATAATTATTTTTTATCAATGAAACATGTTTTTTAATACTGAGAATAATATGTTCTTGTGTTGAACACAATTTATTTAAAAAGTTTTAATGTGTTATCAAAATCTTGATCTTATGGAGCATAATGTTTTAAAATTGTTATAGTTTCGCTGGGTGTTGGGGAAATCATTGGTTCACACTTACTGGGGAAATCATAACGACCTGAACATCTTAGTAATAGAATTTCAAAAACTAGGTCTGGAACTCTCAATAAACGTTTAAGTTTTTTTAATACAAGGGTTGATAGAAACTAACAATATTTGACGTGAGTATGAGATCCATGTAATTTGTGCATATAAATAAAAACAATTGGTTTTATAATTAGGTTACACTTTTAATTTCTCAATTAATATCCTTAAAACTCAATAACATTTTTATGATGAGTTGTTTTTCTTTTGACAAATTTGACCTAGATTCGAAATTACTTATGTCATGCAATTTCCTTTATGAGTGCCAATTATAAGTCTGTTCAAATTTTTAAACAAGTGTAGATAAAAAATATATTATCAATCAAATATGAATTGCTTTTGTATAACTTTTAAGTAATTGTTATAAGAGTTAATTAGCTTATTATAATAATATTATAGTAGGATTTGTAATTCAATGATAACGTAAAATTAATGGGTTATACCATTCAATCCCTTGAATTATAAAACTTAGATTTACTCCTAACTTATATATATCAAAAGTAATTAAAAGTTAGATTTATTTTGAAAATTTAAGAGATTTACTTCTTGTTTTGACTTTTCTTAATTAAATTATTTATTAGACCTATGTATTTCCTCATGATTTAAATTATATATATATAAATATTGTTTATATATATATATATTATCCTAAAATAGCTAATTTATTATTGGAAAACTAGTTTATTTGTGTGAAACCAAAAATTATAAATACAAATTGTTAGATTAATTTAATGACAAAAACAGAAAGATAAATACTTTAAATTAATAGTTATCAATTCACTTTACTAATTTTTGTGATTTTAATGTGGGATTTTATTATTGAAAACATTAAAACTATAGATATGAAAATAGAGTTATATACATACATCATGATATATATATATATATATATATATATATATATATATAT
>Ga0123341_1003855_pt1 | contig 13006 bp, 13 predicted proteins | sample Turbeapinknodule_FD_89959 | JGI IMG/M metagenome (GOLD analysis project Ga0123341, IMG submission 89959) | Root nodule microbial communities of legume samples collected from Mexico - Turtle bean Mexico pink nodule | ecosystem: Host-associated > Plants > Roots > Nodule | place: Mexico: Nepantla... | reverse complement strand
CTTGGGTTTGGGCTTGGGCTTTGGGCTTGGGCCTCTCTTTATTTTATGTCTTCTTTTAATTTTGAGAAGACTAGAAGGAAGAACTTCAAGTGTGATGGTGAATTGCCTCTTCCTTCATTAATATAAACCTCTTTTACTTGACTCTCATCAACTTATCTTTACCTGTACTGGGTGTCCACGCTCGAGGAGAGACCTGCTCTGGGTGTCCTCAGCGTATCTATACACTTTGGACAAAAGTCGTGCTCTGGTGCCCACGCCTATGGAGTGGCCTATACAACAACACCGTATCATCCATGGAGTGTCTAAAACACTAGGGCAACTTGACCCTTATCTCTTTGCGTTTGGTGCCCACGCCTGAAGAGAGGCCTACTACAGCAGTGCCGTATCGTCCTCAGGGTGTCTAATGCACCAAACACAGGGGCTAGCTATTCATACGTGAGGAGGGGGCATCCCGAAGGAATCCCTTAACCCCTACTCAGGGACTAGATACCCGGATTTTAACTTACACTAACATCTGGTACCGGGGCTAGCTATTCATACTTGAGGAGGGGGCGTCCCGAAGGAATCCCTTAACCCCTGCTCAAGGACTAGGCACCCGGGTTTTAACTTACACTCCACATACCTGTTATCTTGCTTTGCGTCTGACCTCTGCCTCTTTATCTGGCGATGCCTACTTCTGGCGACGCGTTATCTTGGCAACGCCTCATCTCGGTGACGCCTCATCTTGGAGACACCTTATCTTTGCGATGCCTTATCTCGGTGACGCCTCATCTCGGCGACGCCTCATCTTGGTGACGCCTCATCTTGGCGACGCCTTATCTTGGTGACGCCTTATCTTTGTCTTTGTTTCTTTGATCTTTGATCTTTGATCTTATATAAAAGGGAAAAACTATGGCAGGAATATCTTAAACTTTTCTTTTCTTTATTTGGGTGACCTCGTTAAAAAACCCCGGGGAGGGAAAAAGAGTGTCCCCTTTACAAAATTTGAACTAAAATAAAACTTTAGATTCGCCGCATGCCAACTACGCGGGATGGGGCCTCCTTCTAGAGTCTCTAACTTATATGAACTGTTCCCTTTGGCTTTGATTACTCTGAACGGTCCAGTTCACTGGGAGACAACTTGTTTTCCAACTCGTTAGGGTGAGCCTTCCTCATGACCAGATCACCAAACTGGAATTGTCGCAGCTTCACCTTAGAGCTGTACTGACGCTCCACTCTTCTTTTCACAGCCTCAGCTTTGATTTTCGCCTCTTCTCTGGCTTCGTCTATCAGATCTAGGTTCACCTTCCTTTCTTCGTTGGACTCTTTTGTCTCGAAACCTAGGAAACGAGGCGAGCTCTCGTGGATTTCCATTAGGATCATGGCATCCGACTCATACACTAGGCTGAAAGGCGTCTCCATGGTGGAAGATTGAGGCGTGGTGTGGTATGCCCATACGATCCTTGGTACTTCTTCTGCCCACGCCCGTTTAGCTTTCTCTAATCTGCTTTTCAAACCTCTCAACAAAACTCTATTAGTTGACTCGACCTGCCCATTCGTCTGGGGGTGTTCGACTGATGCAAACACCTGCTTGATTCCTACCTCTGTACACAGCTTCCCCAACTGTTGGCTCGCGAACTGGGTGCCATTATCTGAAATAAGACGCCTCGGCACCCCCAAACGACACACAATGTGCTTCCAAACAAAGTGTTGTACCTTGTGCGTAGTGATCTATGCCACTGGTTCTACCTCTATCCACTTGGTGAAGTATTCGATGGCAACGATCAAGTACTTCATCTGCCTTATCGCCAATGGGAACGGGCCTAGGATATCAATTCCCCAAGTATGGAAGGGCCATGGGCTGTATATGGATCTCAGTTCCTCTGGCGGCGCCTTGTGCCAATCAGCGTGCATCTGACACTGCTTGCAACGTTGGGCGTATCGCACGCAGTCCTCTCTTACTGTTGGCCAGAAAAAACCTGCACGTATTACCTTGGATGCCAAGGATCTTCCTCCCACGTGGCTCCCACAAATACCTTCACGGAGTTCAGCCATTATCTTGGTGCACTCGTTGCCACTTACGCACGTCAAGATAGGGTGCGTAAACCCGTGTCTGAATAATATCCCATCCACTAAGGTGTACCTCGCGGCGTTCCTCTTGATCTTCTTGCCCTCTTCTGGTTCCGCTGGGAGGATTCCATCTGCTAGGTATCGTCTGTAAGGGCCACCCTGTTGTCTGCAACAAACTTTCGCGGCGTTTTGAGGGTCTCTTGGATTACAGTCCTCTACCTTCCCCCCTTGCCCGAGCTGGCCAGCTTGGCAAGCAGGTCAGCTCTGGCATTCTGCTCCCTAGGGACGTGCACCAGCTCAAACGCAGCGAAGGCTCTCTTCCACACCTCGACGTACCTCAAGTATGCGGCCATCTGTGGATCCTTTGCCTGATACTCCCTCGTTACTTGCCCTGTGACCAATTGTGAGTCACTCTTTGCTAGGAGGCTCTGAGCACCCATTTCTTTAGCCAAAAGCATCCCAGAAAACAACACCTCGTACTCTGTCTGGTTATTGCTCCCTTTGAAGGCGAAGCGTAAAGCTTGCTCAATCAACACGCCATTAGGGCCCTCCAAGATTATTCCCGCGCCACTCCCTTGCTGGTTGGAAGATCCATCCACTTAGAGCATCCACTGTGACCCTAACTCCACCTCTTGAGGGTCCCCTCCTGGTGAGAGCTCTGCCACGAAGTCAGCATAGACTTGCCCTTTCATGGACCCCCTGGGTTCATACTGGATATCAAACTCCGATAGCTCTACCGCCCAACGAACCATCCTCCCTGCTACATCTGGCTTTTGAAGTACTTTCTGGATAGGGAGGTTTGTCATCACCACCACTATGAAGCTGTGGAAATAGTGGCGGAGCCTTCGGGATGAGAACACCACTACTAGTGACTAGTACCTCAATTCTGGGCCTTGCAAGGCCTTGCTTACGAAGTAAATGGGCTTCTGCACTTCGTCTTACTCCTGGACCAGCACAGAACTAATGGCCCACTTTGTTACCGCAAAGTATAATCGGAGGGGGATGCCTACTTGTGGCTTGCAAAGCACCGGTGGCGTCGCCAAGTACTCCTTCAACTTGAGGAACGCTGCTTCACACTCATCTGTCCATGCAAAACGGCTATTCCTCTTAAGGCATTGGAAATAAGGGTGGCCTTTCTCCCCTCGACCGGACACAAACCTAGACAAAGCTGCCATCCTCCCAGTCAATTGCTGGACTTCTTTTACTGAGGTTGGGCTCTTCATGGCTATAATAGCTGCACACTTATCAAGGTTCGCCTCTATTCCCCTTTCAGTGAGCATAAACCCCAAGAACTTCCCTGCTTCCCCTTTCTGGGTTTAATTTGAGGCGATACTTTGATATGGTAGCAAACAGCTCTTCCAGATCTGCTGCGTGCTGCCCTTTCTCGTGTGAAGTCACCACCATGTCATCTACGTAGGCCTGCACGTTCCTTCCCAGCATGGGTGCAAGGACCTTGTCCATCAGCCTCTGGTAGGTGGCGCCTGCATACTTCAACCCAAATGGCATCACTTTGTAATAGTAACTATTCGTCTCCGTCATGAACGCCGTTTTGCTCTCATCCCTGGGATGCATCTTGATCTGATTGTAACCTGAGAATGCATCCAAGAAACTCAACATCTTGCAGCCCGAGGCGCTATCCACTAATGCTTCGATGTTGGGCAGTGGGTACGAGTCTTTGGGTTATGCCTTGTTCAGATCTGTGAAGTCAACGCACATCCTCCATTTCCCATTCGCCTTCTTCACTAGAACTACGTTGGCCAGCCACTCAGGGTATTGTATCTCTCTGATGTGCCCAACGCTTAGCAGTTTCTGCGTCTCTTCCTTCACGATGAGGCATCGTTCTTCTTTGAACTTCCTCATTCTTTGTCACACTGGGCGAACCTTGGCGTCCATGGTAAGATGGTGACACCAAAAATCTGGGTCGATGCCTGACATGTCCGCCGCAGTCCACGCGAATGCATCTAGGTGGCGCGAGATCACCGCAGCTACCTCTTCTCGTTCTTCCAAGTTCTAGAAGCGTCCTAATTTGAACACCTTACCCCCTATCTGTCTTTCCACCACGTTGTCTACTGGTTGGGGTTGCTCACTCTGCACGTTCTCTGAGCGGGATTCATTCATCGAGTCCTCTTCTATAGGCGTCGCCCTATCGGATGCATCGGGCATCGCCTCCTCTGACTCTTCTTCTGTGGGCGAGGCCTCTCCGTATACTTCTTCCATTGGCGAGGCGTCACCGTATCTGTCTTCTGTGTATGCATCTTCTATAGGCGTCGCCCTTGCAAGTATGGCCTCGACAGGCGTGGACTTTGCGGGCGTCGCCTCTTGCACTAGTTCTAACTCTACTTGCAAATCTGAAACTGGTGGTCGTTCTATCACCATGATCACGCCTCTCTTCGTCTTCAGGCTATTTTCATAGCACTTACGGGCCTCTTCCTGATCTGACTTGATTACGATTACTTTTCCAGTAAGATCTGGTAGCTTCATCTTCATGTGGCGTGTGGAGGACACTGCCTTTCATCTGTTCAAGGCAGGTCTGCCTAACAAGATGTTGTAGGCTGAGTTGGCGTTAACCACCAAGTACCGGATCCTCTCGGTGCGCGACGCCGCTCCATTAGTGAACGTCGTCTTCAGTTCTAGGTAACCACGTACCTCCACTGGGTTATCTGCAAACCCATACAAGCATCCAGTATAGGGTCTCAGCAGGTCGGTTGTTGAAGGTCAACCAAAACATGACGTCTGCAGAACTGCCCTGGTTGACGAGAACCCTATGTACCTTTCTTCCCGCTGTGACTATTGAAATGACCACGAGGTCATTATCGTGTGGGATGATATCCCGCAGGTCAGCCCTTGTGAAAACGAGGTCTGACTCCCACGGGTCATCCGGAAATTCCTCAGCAACTGAACTTACTGACCTCACATATTTCTTACGTTGAGAGGCGGTGGGTCCTCCTCCAGAAACGCCGCCAGAAATGGTGTGTACTTCTCTGTGAGTCGGCATTTCGTGCGCTTGACCTTCCTCTGGTGTCGCCGTGGCTGTGGTTGTAGTAGACCCAGCGAGATAATCTTTTAGGAAACCATTCTTCACAAGCTCATCCAACTGATAGCCCAACGCTAAGCAGTTGTTTATATGGTGCCCAAACGCTTCGTGAAATTCGCACCATGATTCTTTGTGAGGTCCCAGCACTTTGTCAGACTTCACCGGTGGCCTCAACCTGTCAGCTATGTTGGGCACAACGATGAGATCTTTAAGTTCCACCAAAAAATTGTGCCTTAGAGGTCTATTTCCCTTTCTCCTTCCTTCTACTCGACCCCTAGGCTGGGTCTTCCTTGCCTCGTAGGTGCTCTTCTTGTCTTGGTTCTTTCTTTCTGTGGAGGCTTCATGGACCCTAGCAGGTTGTGTGCGAATTTGCGCTTTTGGGCGTGTGGGTGAAGCAATCGTGCACTTCTCGTATGCCTCACCCTTAGAGGCAATATGTTCTACCGCCCGACGCCTTACTTCAGCAAAAGTCTTGGGGCGGCTGCGATAGAGTGACTTGCTGAAAGACCCAGGACACACCCCTTTCCTGAATGCGTACACGATCATGGGTTCGTTTGTGGTACCCACCTTCACCACCTGCGCCCCGAAGCGACTTATGTACTCTTTCAGGGTCTCACCTTGATACTGCTTCACGTCGAATAGGTCGTATGAAACTAGGGGTGGGGCCCTCTTGGCTAGATACTGCTCTCTGAATAGCCGCGAGAGCTGTGTGAAAGACATGATGTGACCCTCTGGGAGGCTGATGCACCAATCCATGGCCATCCCAGTCAAAGTGCTCATAAAGAGCTTGCACCTTACGGCATCAGAACTGCCTACCCGCATCATCTGTGTGTGGAATGCAGTGAGGTGCGCCTCAGGGTTCTCCATCCCTGTAAAGGTTACTTTGGGCCCCGTGAATGTGTTGGGGAGTGCTGTCTCTAGGATCGCCTGTGAGAATGGTGTAGAGAATTGTTCCCGCCGGTTGATCTGGGTCGTCTTTATGCGTGGCTTGTCCTCACGAGCTAGGGCACCTTCGTTCTGCTCTGTCTCTGAGTACCTGAAAAGAAGTGAACAAAGGGGCGCCCTCGCGGCCGTTTGCACTCTGACGATCAAGTCAGCTAGCGAGAAACATCAAAGGTGACGCACCGTCGGGTAGGACACTGTGACTGAATGCTCTGAGGGTGGTCGAAAAATATACTCAATGACCAAAGTTGTGTTGCCCTAATCGCTTTGTGCACACAGTGGGTGCGCAGCTAAGACAACTAGGGTTTGTGCTCTGTGTAACGCTACGAGAATTAGGTCAAAACTCGGATTCCTTTCAAATGTCCCAAGGCCCCCTTTTATACACCTTCTGCATTTAAAGCGCGTTAAAGCGCATTGAAAGCGTACAAAAATATTCCTTGGAACGTTCGAATCTTAACTGAATTAATGCGTACCTTAGCGAACTTTTAGGAAAGCCTTGATGTTTTCAGCGCTTATTTCCACGTGTTCTTCTGACTTGATCGCGAATCTTCGTGGAGGGCCCTACAGCGCCATAACCCAACTTAGGGTTAATCCATCGTGCAAACCCTCCTTTCTCGAAGTGCACTAGGCGCAAGGGGGTGACTTTTTGGGTGCCAACTCATGCGCCCCAACTTCTAGTCACTCACCTTGGGAGTGTATCTACCTTTCTCTCGTACCATGCACGTGGTTCTCCCTTGGGCGTGGCCCTCTCGTGGGTCGTATCTGTCCTAGGGTTTCCCAGCGGTGGCGTGGGTACTTCACGAGTTAGGTTACTCCCTACTAGTACTAGGATCGTGGCCTTGAAGCCACCTTTTTCATTCTCTTTGTCGCCATTCTGAGCTGTCAAGGAGGCCCGAGCCCTCCTTCTAATGTCTTGACTCAGCTATTGTCTTATCTTGGTGATGCCTTTACCTAGCGACGCCTTTCTTGGGCGACGCCTTTGCGAGGCGACGCCTTTACTTGGCGATGCCCCAAGCAGTCAACCTGTTGACTTCCTTTCCCTTCTGTGGGGCCCTCGAGCGATCCCACTATGTGTTGACTTTGACTTTGACTTTTGGTCAACGCCCGGGGATGGGACGATACACAAGCCCCCCAGTTTTGAGCTGATAACTTGTTTTCAGCAAAAAGACTAAGCCCTTGCCCTATTGTCCACGTGGTATTCTGATGACGTGTCATTCTCTGATCAGTTGACTTGACATTCTCAACTGACGTGACATTCTCTATACGGCTAATGTGACGTACCTTCGAGTGCTCTGATGATGTGACACTCTCTGAGCGAGAAAGGTGACGCTTTGGGTCTTGCTCTAATCTCGTCACACATGGCTCAATCGCACGGTCAACGCTTGGTGCTCTTTGCGCTTCAAGTTAGCGCTTAATCCTTCGACACGTGGGGCGATCCAGCGGCTGAGGGTGCGCGTCGTTAGCGCTTCTTGAGTTAACGTTATAACTTTTGAAAACGCGCGCTCGAGTCACTGTTTCATCACCCTTCGTATTTCCTTGCACTGTTCATCTTCTCACAGTCTTCTCTGCGATTTCTGCTTTCTCCCTACGCGTTCTCTCTTTTTACCAACCAAACACTCAAAGGTATGATTTTTCTTCTCTGCTTATTCTTGCCCATTACTGCGTTAATCTCGTATCTGCCTGGGTCTGTTTATGATTTTGCATCTCCCGTATGCCCTTTTCCATTTCCCTGTTCCTTCCTCCTTGGACTTCTCGTGGGTAGGGGCTTTCTTAGGGTTTCTCTCCCCTTTTCTTCCTTACCTTACTTGCTAAACCTTTTTCTTCCTTACCTTACTTGCTAAACCCTTTTCTCTTCTTCATTCTTCAATTTCTTCATCAATGGCACATACCAAAATGACGACCAACCCTCCACCCCCAAGAGTCAACCATAGGGCCCTTTACCCATGGGCTCCAGTCAAACTGCTTGACGAGCACTCGAGCTTGGTCTCTACGAGAGCTTGGAGGGATCATGTAGGAGAGCCAAGCACCTACGATCATCGTGCATTCGCGAAAAGGCATGATGACGACATCGCAGTGCTCCCTTGAACCTTAAGGGAGCCCGTGTGCGGGGATGAGCGGGCCAACAACGGGGTCCCCTTCTTCTACTTCTATCAAGTGGTCTTTAAACGTATAGGGATGCGCTTGCCCTTCTCCAGGTATGAGAGGGAATTGCTAACGAAAATCAACATTGCCCCAGCCCAGCTGCACCCCAACGGCTGGGCCTTTGTCAAGGCCTTTGTCGTATTGTGCGGGTTCTTCGGGTGTGCACCCTCTGTCGACATCTTCCTGCATTTCTTCGAAGTGAAGAAACAGGGGAAGAGCCTTTGGGTGAGTCTCAACAATATCCCTGGAAGGGTGTCCTGCTGACTCTATTCCAGCAATCCTTCAAGGGGTGGAAAGGCAAATTCTTCAAGGTTTGCTGCTCCGACTACGACCCCTCCGCCCTCGACGGCTTTCCTCTGTACTGGGTGAAGGAGGTAAAGACCGTGAAGCCCAAGTCGCTGGACGAATTGCCCTCGAGCGATCGAGAGGCTTGTCAAATTTTGACTAGCGTAGGGGGCTTTGACACCGCCACCCTGATAAGTTTAGAGTTCAATGCCGAAGCTCTAGCACAATACATAAGTATGAGAGCTTCCCTCCATAACCTTCTATTCCCTGCTTCTGCCGGATATTTGTTTGATGCATGATTTATATGCTCATTTGTGTTTCAACTTTTAGCTTGTGCCTGACCTCCACTATGTTTGTCTCTTTGGTGCAGATTCTAAAATGGATTCTGCAACACGAGCTGATTTGGCTCGGTCCTTGAAGGCTCGTCTTAGCGCGCAGTCTACAAAGGGCGGCGCTTCCAACACCTCCCCCCTTAAGTCCAATCCATCACCACCATCCCTACCATCTCATTCCACCGAAACACCTGATTCCCCCCATTCCCGCCAAACACCAAATTCCCCCCTCACATCACAAACACCTTCCTCAGCCCAAACACCCCACTCTCCTCCAACACTTCAAACACCTTCCTCACCTCTTCCCATTGCTGCAGTCCCACTGGATGCAGCTAGTGCTCCCACCATAGCTCCTCCCGACAAAGGCAAGAGGATGCTTGTCGTGTCTTCCGAGGACGGCGACTCGAATGTGGGGCCTGCTTACAAAAGAAGGAGGACCAATCGAGTCGTCTGCTCGCGCTCTTCTTCGCCTCCACACCGGGGATCCATGAGGGACAACCCCCCTAGCGCCACATCTCCCCCATGCCAAACAGTCCAAGATGAAGGGGTGGTGGAGTATATGCCTTCATCAGTACCAATACCAGCGCCAACCCCAACATCAACAACAACTCCAACACCAACCGCCCCAATAACCACCCCAGGACTTATAACAACTCCCCCTCCCATCATGCAGCTGATGAGGGGCTTTAACGATAAGGTGTCGCCAGGCGAACCTTTCGGGGCGGCACGGTCAAAGGGCATGCCTTACTACTTAGGTGCCTTCTTGGCCGTTGCCCTTGAGTGGCGCGCCCAGGCGAAGTTTAAAGCTGTTGAGGCGCGCACATTCCAAACCCTTCAACAGGAAGTGGCTGCCATGAAGGAAGAGAAGGAGAACTTGTGCCGAAGCTGGGCGTGCTAGGAGGAGGTCTACAAAGCCTCCTTGAGAGATGCACGACAGTCCAACGCTGAAGCCTGCAAACTGCTCACTGAGCTCCTTGAGCAGGTAACCTCTCTTCAGTCCAAGATCGTCGCCCTTGAAGCGGCGATGCGAACCTCCGAGGCACAATAGAAACTGCTTGCTGATCAATGTGCTGCCCGGGGGCAATCGCTGGAGAAGAACGAAGGGGAGCTAGCTGAGAAGATGGAAAAGCTCAACCTTCTCCAAACTGAGCACAATCAATTTCAAACTAAACTGAACAGGCTTCAAGTGGAGAAGGAAGATCTTGAGAAGCAGCTAGCCTCTACTGACTCCACGATTGAAGAGCTGGAGAGGGTCAAAAGGGAGCTCATTGCAGAGAGGGAAGCCCGAGACTCCACCACTGAAAATCTGGAGCGGGCTAAAGGAAAGCTCATTGACAACATGGCTGATATCTTTGCAGAGGTATTCAAGGAGGCCTTGGCTCAAGCCGCCTGCGAAAACTCGGGAGTTGACACCTCCAATTGCAGCCCTCTCAACCATATTGTCGATGGGAAGGTCGTTCCCCTCGACCTTGGGGATTGAGCTTTACTTAATTAATATTCCTTTGTAAATTTGTATTTTCTAACATTCGCTTTGTAATTCTGACTCTCATCTTCATTTAAATGTTTATTCGAGCTTTATCTTTACATCCTCGTGTACTTTTAGCTTCTCTGCTTTACTGCTTGCTTTACTAAATCAAAGGCGTAACTGGTACTTACTCTTCGATGCATCGCTTCTGCGCCTTGTCATTAACTCTTTAGGTAGCACGTGACCTTCTCTTTTCATTCTTCCCTTCTGAGTAGCGGTGCATACCCTTCTTCTGATCTTTTCGCTTAGAACTTCGCTTGGCCTTCATATCTGCGAGGAATCTTCCCCATGAAGGCGCCGCCTGCCTCGTCATTGCCCAAAGGCGAAGGAGGATTTAACTTCGCGTATTTTTCTTGTCTCTGATAACTCGTGTTTTTATGCTTCTCCTTCTTACTCTTCACTTACTTGTTCTTGAGCCCCCGAGAGCTTACTACCAAGGGCATTGCTGGCTTTACCATTGCTTGGGGCGAAAGGGGTCTCATCTTTTTCTCTCTGGCCTCGACATCGCTCAAGGGCGAGGAGGGCTTAGCCGTTCTCTTGTGGCCTCGACATCGCTCAAGGGCGAGGAGGGCTAATCTCAACTATACTGGGTGCCCATGCTCGAGGAAGGACCTGCTCTGGGTGTCCTCAGCGTATCTAGACACTTGGGACAAAAGTCGCGCTCTGGTGCCCACGCCCATGGAGAGGCCTATACAATCAGCACCGTATTGTCCATGGAGTGTCTAAAACACCCAGGCAACTTAGCCCTTATCTCTTTGCGTTCGGTGCCCACACCTGAGTAGAGGCCTACTACGTTAGCGCCGTATCGTACTCAGGGTGTCTAAAACACCAGACACCGGGGTTAGCCGTATATTCCTGAGGAGGGGGCGTCTCGAAGGAATCCCTTAACCCCTGCTCAAGGACTAGACGTCCGAATTTTTTACTTGTACTGACATTTGTTACTGGGGCTTGCTATTCATACTTGAGGAGGGGGCGTCCCGAAGGAATCCTTTAGCCCCTGCTCAAGGACTAGGCTCCCGGATTTTAACTCATACTAACATCTAGTACTGGGGCTAGCTATTCATACTTGAGGAGGGGCGTCCCGAAGGAATCCCTTAACCCCTGCTCGAGGACTAGGCTCCCGGATTTTAACTCACACTGACATCTATTACTAGGGCTAGCTATTCATACTTGAGGAGGGGGCGTCCTGAAGGAATCCCTTAACCCCTGCTCAAGGACTAGGCTCCCAGATTTTAACTTGTACTGACATACCTGTTATCTTGCTCTGCATCTGACCTCCGGTCCTTTATTTGGTGATACCTACTCTTGGCGACGCCCCATCTTGGCGACGCCTCATCTTGGCGACGCCTCGTCTTTATTTTTGTTTCTTTGATCTTTGATCTTACATGAAAGGGAAAACTAAGGCAAGAATATCTTAAACTTTTATTTTCTTTATTTGGGTGACCTCGTTAAAAAACCCTTGAGAGGGTTAAAAGAGTGTCCCCTTTACAAAGCTTCAACTAAAATAAAACTTTAAATTCGCCGCATTCCAACTTCGTGGGATGGGGCCTCCTTCTAGAGTCTCTAACTTTTACGAACCATTCCCCTTAGCTTTGGTTACTCTGAACGGTCCAGTCCACTTGAGAGACAACTTGTTTTCTAACTCGTACGGGTGAGCCTTCCTCATGACCAGATCACCAACCTGGAACTGTCGTAGCTTCACCTTGGAGCTGTATTGACGCTCCACTCTTCTCTTCACAACCTCAGCCTTTATTTTCGCTTCTTCTCTGGCTTCATCTATTAGGTCCAGGTTGACCCTCATTTCTTCGTTGGACTCTTCTGCCTCGAAACCTAGGAAACGAGGCGAGCTCTCGTGGATCTCCACTGGGATCATGGCGTCCGATCCATACACCAGGTTGAAAGGCGTTTCCATGGTGGAAGATTGGGGCGTGGTGTGGTAAGCCCATACAATCCTTGGTACTTTTTCTGCCCACGCCCCTTTAGCCTTCTCCAATCTGCGTTTCAAACCCCCCAACAAAACTCTGTTTGCTGACTCGACCTGCCCATTTGTCTGGGGGTGTTCGACTGATGCAAACACTTGCTTGATTCCGACTACTGTACATAGCTTCCCCAACTGTTGGCTCGCGAACTGGGTGCCATTGTCTGAAATGAGATGCCTTGGCACCCCAAACCGACATTTTTCCAAAAAAAATGTTGTACCATGTGCGCAGTGATCTGTGCCACTGGTTCGACCTCTATCCACTTGGTGAAGTACTCGATGGCAACGATTAAGTACTTCATTTGCCTTATCGCCAATGGGAACGGGCCTAAGATATCAATTCCCCAAGTATGAAAAGGCCTCGGGCTGTATATGGATCTTAGTTCCTCTGGCGGCGCCTTATGCCAATCAGCGTGCATCTGACACTGCTTGCAATGCTGGGCGTATCGCACGCAATCCTCTCTTACTGTTGGCCAGAAAAACCCTACGCGTATTACCTTGGATGCTAAGGATCTTCCTCTGACAAATACCTTCGTGGAGCTCAGCCATTATCCTGGTGCACTCGTCGCCATTTACGCACATCAAGATGGGGTGCGTAAACCCGTGTCTGAATAATATCCCATCTACTAATGTGTATCTTGCGGCGTTCCTCTTAATCTTCTTGCCTTCTTCCGGTTCCGCTGGGAGGATTCCGTCCGCTAGGTATCGCCTGTAAGGGG
>Ga0123341_1003853_pt1 | contig 13008 bp, 9 predicted proteins | sample Turbeapinknodule_FD_89959 | JGI IMG/M metagenome (GOLD analysis project Ga0123341, IMG submission 89959) | Root nodule microbial communities of legume samples collected from Mexico - Turtle bean Mexico pink nodule | ecosystem: Host-associated > Plants > Roots > Nodule | place: Mexico: Nepantla... | reverse complement strand
TTATACATGTATTCAAATATAAAACTTGTTTACCTTGATTTTTAAAAATTTTAATATCAAAATATTAAAAATCATTTGTTTCATTTTTAATTAAATTGGAATATAACACTTCATTGTAATAAAGAGTTAGAAGTAATGTAATTTTTGTGGGTTTTGGGTTGTGGGTTTTGGTAGGCTTCGGCGGCGCAAATTCAGACCAATAATCTGGTCATCAGTTTCCACCATGCGGAGCTTCAGGATGAGAAACCTATTGTGCCGTGTAAAGAGAAGAACAAAGAAAACCATTAGAAACAGAAAAACAACCACAGGAAACTGCATTTCCATATCAAAAGAGCTAGCACGTCTAGTGGAACAACAGCATGAAGAAGAAGTTGTTGAGGATGGTTTCAGCATCAAAAGTTCTGCTCCATCACACACTCACGGTGTTCAACCCTTGGGAAATCTCTATCTGAACCCCCGTTCCATTAACTCTAGAGACACCGGCTTAGGTAATCTTCATACCCTTTCGGATGAGCTTGTTCTTGACATGCTCGGGTTTTTGGATGCTTCTTCCTTAGGGGTTTTGGCCGCTGTGAGCAAGTCTTTCTATGTGTTCACCAACCATGAACCCCTTTGGAAGAATCTCGTGTTGGAAAACCTTCTTTCTGGGTTTCAGTACAAAGGGTCTTGGAAATCCACCTATGTTTCTGCCTGTTACCCTTCATTTGGTAACTCCGATATTGCTCTTGGGGGTCTCAAAGTTAGAGACTTTTTCTCGGATTATCTTTTCCAGAGTTGGCTCTGTGCTAACCTTGAAATGAAGCCTGAGTGGTTGGAGAGGGATAATGTGGTTCGGAAGAGGGGAATTTCGGTTGAGGAGTTTGTGCTGAATTTTGAGGAGCCTAATAAGCCGGTGTTGTTGGAAGGGTGTATTGATAATTGGGGTGCGTTGGGAAATTGGGATAGGGATTATTTGGAAAGATTGTGTGGTGATGTTAAGTTTTCAGTTGGGCCAGTGGAGATGAAGCTTGGAGATTACTTTGGGTACTCGGATCAGGTTAGAGAGGAAAGGCCTTTATATTTGTTTGATCCTAAGTTTGCTGAAAAAGTTCCACAATTGGGTGATGAATATGAAGTTCCAGTGTACTTTAGGGAAGACTTGTTTGGTGTTTTGGGCAATGAGAGGCCAGACTACAGGTGGATTATTATTGGACCTGCAGGGTCTGGATCCTCTTTCCATGTTGATCCGAATTCGACCTCGGCTTGGAATGCAGTGATCAAGGGGTCCAAGAAATGGATTTTGTTTCCTCCTGATGTGATTCCACCTGGTGTTCATCCCAGTCCTGATGGGGCCGATGTGGCATCTCCTGTTTCAATAATTGAATGGTTCATGAACTTCTATGGTGCAACCAAAAATTGGAAAAAGAAACCAATTGAGTGTGTGTGTAAAGCTGGAGAGCTCATCTTTGTGCCTAGTGGGTGGTGGCATTTGGTGATCAACCTGGAGGAATCTATAGCCATAACCCAAAACTATGTTAGTAGGTGAGGTCTTTTATCGATGTCTGTGGATTTTATGTTGTTTGATTAATGAAATAGTTATCATCGAGCTTCTAGTGACAGTGAATTTTCGGCTCATTGAGCCTAAACTAATTGTTACTCTGTGCTTTTTTAAGCTAATAATTGAGGACAGCTTGATAGAGTTATGGCTAACTTCATTTGACTGTGTCTGAATGAACCTGTGCTGGTCATGTTTTATACCCTTAGTTGTAGTTTGATGCATCTTCAACTTTTGTAGGTACGATGGATTGACTATTCTGCTTTTGTTCTGTTGAGTAGTCGCGTGCCTGATTTTAGTAGTATTCATTGGTTATTATATGAAATCAAAATCGTTAATCTTGAAGGAAGCAGATATTTTGATAGACACATTTTCTCGGAATACTCATTATTTTGGTTTTTATGTTAACTCAGAATTTGGCCCTTTAGAGTTCACCCTTTGGGCTAGAAAGGGAAAATTTATTTTGACAATTTTTTCGGTTATAAAGGAGGGGCAGTGAATGGTTTTTGCCTGGTTTGTAATAACATGGTCAACATCAACATCTACTCATTTTATATCTGAAGATGAGGGTGACTGAAGAATTTCATTTGTTTGTCACTGATATAATATTTTTTTATTTAAACTATTATAACATCTAATCTTACAACACAGTCATTAGTAAGCAGGTGATGAGCATAATGTATAGCTCAACAATAACAGCATGTTTGTTTGTGTCTTGAAACCTGAATACTTATTGAAACTCCCTAATATTAAATTACTAATAATTTAATCTTGCTTGTGAAAATGATAGTCTAATATCAAATGTATTTGTTGCAGGAGAAATTTGGTAAATGTCTTGGATTTTCTTAAAAGGCCAAATGCTAGCACACTGGTGTCTGGAACAAGGGATCGAGTGAATTTGTACGATAAGTTTAAGAATGCTATTGAGGCTTCTTTTCCAGGAGAAATTGATGAATTGACTCGGAAAGAAGAAGAGAGAAAGATCCAGCAGAGGAAACTTCCCTTCTGGGATTCTGTCACAGATGCTAATGCAGGAGCTTTCAAGTTCTCTTTTTAGAGAAATTCACTGTAACTAACGATATTGCTGATCGGTAGTTCAGAAAGATGTTGTGCATCAATTTTGACATTTTGATTACTTTTTCATTGATTGTTTTTGTACTCTTTATATTCCTTTTTCTACATGCATTCCCTTGACACATGGTATTGTATTTGATTAGTTTGTCAACAAGTACTTCAAGAAAAGAAATTAAGAAAAAAATTATATAAAATTGTTCATTAATTTGAAAAAATTCCCTCGTTTAACTTCTTCAAAAAGTTGGTTTTGATTTATACAGCAGTTAATTTGAACTGTTGAGAGGAATTTAGTTTTTTTTTTCCTAGTTATAAATATTTATGGAAGTTCCATTAGAACAAAAACAAACAATATTAAACAGAGGTTAGTTCAAAAGAATAATAATTAATAAATAAATGGTGTTCTCATCCATTGCAGATTAACGTGCCTGAACTGATACATAGGTATTTCTAGAAAATAATAATACTAAAAACAACGTTTAAAAGGTTGATAAACTTTTTGTCATTATAAAATATTTTATTATTTAGTGTCAGCATTATGTGCATCGAAATATGTGATAAGAGTGCCTGTTGTGAAATGGTTCGTGATATAACATGTCTAGTTATATTTCACATCATTATTAAATGGTTAAAGTTAATATGAATTAAAAACCTTGAAAAAATTTAAAAAAATGTAGAGTATTATAACATGAATATCACACTCTTTGTTTTCGCTAGTAAAACTTAACATAGATATAGCATGTGTTTAGCAATGAGCATAATGATAATAATATGATTTGTCGTTGCATCATGTTTTTTGCAGAAGATGAGCTACAGCAGTGGTAGCAACTTAATTCTGAAAACGCTGAGGCTGAAGAATCCGAAACTTGTGCTGTTGGAGCGTTGTTGCAATGTTGGGGACCTGAAAATCGTCCATGCCCATTTGCTAAGAACACATCTTTTCTTCGACGTCTTTGTAGCCAGTCGCCTCGTTGCTTTCTGCATAGAATCAACTACCAACTTGCTTCATTACGCCTTAAGGGTCGTCTCCCAAATAAAAAATCCCAACCTTTTCATCTACAATGCACTCATCCGAGGCTGTTCCACCAGCCAAAACCCACAAAATTCTTTTCACTATTACATCAAAGCTCTACGCTTTGGTGTCGTACCTGATAATATCACTCACCCTTTTTTGGTTAAAGCGTGTACCCAGCTTGAGTCTGCACCTATGGGCATGCAAGCACATGGTCAAATTATTAAGCATGGATTTGAACTTGATTTTTTCGCTCGAAACTCCCTTCTTCATATGTATGCAACTGTTGGGGACATAAAAGCTGCAAGGAGCATTTTTCAGAGGATTGGTCGGTTTGACGTAGTTTCATGGACTAGCATGATTGGAGGGTATCATCGATGTGGAGATGTTGAATCTGCACGTCAACTATTTGATAGAATGCCCGAGAGGAATTTAGTGACGTGGAGCACGATGATTAGTGGTTATGCTCGGAACAATTATTTTGACAAAGCGGTTGAGATGTTTGGGGCTCTTCAGGCAGAAGGGGTGGTGGCTAATGAGACTGTTATGGTGGGTGTTATATCTTCTTGTGCTCATTTGGGGGCTCTTGCAATGGGGGAGAAAGCTCATGACTATGTGATGAGAAATAACTTACGTTTGAATCTGATTCTTGGGACAGCCGTGGTTGATATGTATGCAAGATGTGGGGACCTTGGGAAAGCTGTTCAGGTTTTTGAGCTACTGCCGGAAAAGGATGTGCTTTGTTGGACAGCTTTGATTGCTGGACTGGCCATGCATGGTTATGCAGAGAAAGTACTCTGGTATTTTTCAGAAATGCTGAAAACGGGGGTAGTTCCAAGGGACATTACGTTTACTGCAGTGTTGTCAGCTTGCAGCCATGCAGGAATGGTTGAAAGGGGTTTGGAAATATTTGAAAGCATGAAAGAAGATCATGGAGTGGAGCCAAGATTGGAGCACTATGGATGTATGGTTGATCTTCTTGGTCGAGCAGGGAAGTTGGGAGAGGCAGAGAAGTTTGTTCTTGAAATGCCTGTGAAGCCAAATGCTCCAATATGGAGAGCACTGCTAGGAGCATGCAGAATTCACAAGAATGTACAAGTTGGGGAAAGGGTGGGGAAAATTTTGTTAGAGATGCAACCAGAACATAGTGGTCATTATGTGCTACTCTCGAACATATACGCTCGCGCAAATAAGTGGAAAGATGTTACTATTATGAGGCAGATGATGAAGGAGAAAGGAGTAAGAAAGAGACCTGGATACAGTCTCATTGAGGTAGATGGAAAGATTCACGAATTTACAGTTGGAGATAAAACACACCCGGAAATAGAGAAAATAGAAAGAATGTGGGAAGATATAATACTGAAAAAAATACAACTAGTTGGGTATGTTGGAAATACAGGTGAGACATTGTTTGACATTGATGAAGAGGAAAAGGAAGGTGCACTTCACAGGCATAGTGAGAAGCTGGCCATTGCATATGGAATTATGAAGATTCGAGCTCCTACACCCATTAGGGTTGTTAAAAACTTGCGTGTCTGTGAAGATTGTCACACAGCTACCAAGTTGATTTCGAAGGTTTTCCAAGTAGAGTTGATAGTGAGAGATCGAAACCGATTCCATCATTTTAAAGAAGGCACGTGTTCTTGTAAGGATTACTGGTGAAACAACAATCTCACTATTTACAGATTACGGCTATGGTTTTAGATATAGAACACCCGGATCGGATTGACCCATTATCTCAATAATTAAAATCAAATTATGTTTCTTCAAATTATTAAATCTGAACTTAAACTAATCTGATTATACATCCACTTTTCATTAATTTTTAAACTTTTTAAATTGAAAACCTTTCTATTTAAACATCTACTTTTAATCTATTGTTTTAGTCAGGTCTACATGTTATATTTATCACCCGACCTATATATTTTAGGTTAAGAAATTAATGCAATGCTGTGTAAGAAGTATATATTTATATAAAAAAAAATTATTTTTATACTGTCAACTGGTAAAGAAATTATTTCCCTTTTCTTTCAGTTTATCGTTATTCAAATATTATTTTTTTTATAAAATTGCATCTCAATAAAAACACAATTTCTTCCCTTAATATAGTGAACTAAATCAAAGCAATCCAACCTTAGATCAAATTGATTTGATTTGAAATATTTAAGAAAATAAATCAAATCAACTAAGTCAACTCCTCAAGACAACCATTTGTAAATGCATGACAAATTGAAGGCATCTATTAAGGATAGTTCAAAATGAACTTTAAAGCAGCCAGAACTTTTACACCTTCTTGATCATCCCCCTAAGGTGTAGAGTTCCAAGATTATTTTATACTCTTATTCAGAACAGATGACTCAAATAAATAAAGTAACCCTAAAATTGTTGTGCTTTTGCATGGATCGACTAAATCCTTATCAGATTTATGGACACATACATAAATTTGCAGTGTTGAGTAACTTCGTGAATTACATGTTCTTGAGTACAAAACTTTGAATGTACGTCAGGCACAATGAGTTCGACAGTTCGAAACTCAAGGACATAGGTTGGCAACATGTTACAGTAGTTTTGGATTTAAAAGTACAACACCCCGTTAATTTTTTATCGGGCCTAGGAACGGATAGCCATTTAAATAAATTAACGTGACGAATACAGGTTCCTTGTTTTGACAACATTATACAGGGGATAACGATGCTGTATAAGAACCATCACTGTACCTTACGCCTTTTAATGAAGATGAACACATTAGAGAAGTGACTACAGCTTCTGGAATGCCAAAAGTATTTATGTGGTCTTGTCCGCTTTCACTATCAGCAGCTTTGGATTCCGACTTCTCACAAATTGATTTCAAGGCAACATTTAACCCAATTGAGTTAAAATCCGTCGAAAAACTGTAAGGCATATGATGAACAAACATCGTTTAGGTTTTATGTATAGTACAACTAGATTATGTGCCGCAGAAATTTATGACATCGCATAAATGCTCATGAAATTCTACTTATTAGATGCACTGTCACTCGAAACAATTGGCAATTTATTAAAAATAGGAAAAGATGGAAATGTTTTCTCAAACTAAATATCCTAATTGTTCCTAAATCCTTATATAAAATTTCATTGGACATATTCCCAAGTTTTCTGATTCACATATAAGAAAGCTTCATTACCAAAGCTCAACCATAAACAATATTGAAAATAGCCGTGGTTATAAAATATAAGCAGGACCAATTGACAATTTTTATAATAACTGGTTGAAGTTGGTTATAAAATTTGAATATTTTATTTCTTGTAAGAAAATGGTTTGGCTGGTTAACAATTACCAAAACCAAGACCCTGAGTCCAGTCAACCAACCACAATCACAAGAGTCTGGGCTCTGCTTTATTTGTTTTCAAAACAATGGCTCATTACCAACTAAATAAAGTTAAGTCCGGGTGATTTGAATTCGCTTGTATACCCCACATTATCATTCATTAACCCTCCAGCAGGTCCACAATCCTAACTGTTTGCATGCACAGCTATAGATGACTGTATTGACCACATGAAATTATCCAATCGAAAAAGCTCAAATTTATGCAAAAAGTATGACCAAATAAAGGCTATTCATACCTTGCCTCAAAGCTACTTCCTTCGAAGGCCATCAAAGCACATATACGAGAAATAATCCAAGGTGGAAGAAGTGCATCCTTAATTTCAATGGTACAAAGGCCATCTGAAGATCCTTGTATAGACTCCCCATCTTTCCATATCGACCCATTATAAGAAGCAGCGATGTCCTCAGCTCTTCTTGTCTCCGTGCATTTAATCTGAGAAACAGAAGTATATGAAATCCAATTATTTAAATAGCTAGCATAACTAGAATAATTACTGCAGTTTCAAACAAACTGGTCACAGAATTAAATTTGCATATGGATTCCTCCACGTGGTTTTCTAGAAGATAACACGTTATTGACACTACCCTAATGGACAAATCTGAAAATTAGAACAGCTAGTAAAAATAACATTCGGCACCTATAAAGATTGGGACGATAGTTCAATGATCAACTTAAATTTGACAATTATAGAAACAAAGTACAGGAAAAATAAAAAGGAAAGAAAATTAAGTGAAGGACATACATCAGGATAAGACAAAGCAGAATTTCGAAATGGCACAGGGGAGCACAAGACAGGTATGTCCATACTAGACAGTGAAGTCAAGAGAAATCTGCAAGTTGCAGGCAATAAACATGTTAGACAGCAACAAAATTAAAAATATAGGAGTAAACATCAAATAAGTCTGATTTAATATAGATTAATGAAGCAGACCAATGAACCTCCTATAAGCAAGATTAGCTTATTTCAATGTGGTTCATGGTAAAACTTTCCAAAATAATATTCATTTTTCAGCAAACTGCACACTCAAGCTTACAAATAAGCTCTCATTGGACAAGAACTTACATATCAAAAGCTCAGTTAAGTTGTTTATCAAAACATGCCATAAGTCTGATACAAAAACTGAAATTTACAAGTAAAAGGCCGGTCACCTGTAATTTAGTAAAAGGTCATATAAAGCATGTACATTGTTGTTTCCACGAAATACCAGCAAAGATTCTGGACTATTATCAACTTCAGAGAATGACCTTAATCGCCTGATCTGCATTATTTCAGATAACAAGCACCATTTAATATAATTTATTATTCACTATAAAAATAAATACAGAATTGGAGTTGGAGATAAATCAGTTAATTGGTAGACAAACTCTGAACACCATAATATACACCAAAGGGAAGGCCAACCAGTAATAAGAAGTGAAAGACAATTATGAATTTAAATAATACATTTTATTAATGAATCTTTTATCCATAAACTAGTTGACTTTAATTTAGATATGCAAGTAAAAAGTAAAACTTTTAGTAATTTAATAACACTAGGAGAGCATAAAAACATTTTTACAATCAATTATAAATTAAACTCCAAAGCAGTGACAGAAGTTTTGTTTTAATATTCAGTACAAATTTATCAATAGAATCACAAAACAATGAGCATGCTATGAATGAACTGATCATTTCAATCATTCACATATATTAATACAAACATCACCAGGAAAACAAGTATTGTATAAGTAGCATATAGATACAAACCTGTCCTAAGTTTTGCTTTTCTATCTCTGACAACTCAACTAGATCCTCAGTTGCAACCTGTTCCACTTTGGAATGGCAAAGAGGCATGGAGAAACAGACATCCTAATAAAGGGTATAGAGCCAAAATAAAATTCAGATATCATCAACAAATTAAATATTAATGCCAAAAATATAGTTTTATAATATTAATAGTAACAACAACAATAACAATGTAATGATTAAGAGGTTTTACTAAACAAACAATACAGACAAAGCCATAAAATAGCACGAGTACTTATATGGAAAACTACACTTGAAGTTCAAATTCTAGTAGTAGCAAAGTCATAAAAAAAAAAGCACATTCCTTGTTAAGTTGTTACTCGTATGGTTATAGCCATGATCCACTTGAACACAGATATTATTCGCAAAGGACAATTACAACGAGACTACTATTCTTTGACAAAAAACCTAGTTAGAGAAATAAAATAAAATTCCCTGTACCAACCAACATCACTTTCACTGAGAATTTCCTAGAAACCAGAAATACAGCATCAATGAAATATAACTCTTTGGCCTTAGCCAAACAATACCACCTCCCCGCACCACCACCCAAAAAAGGCAAAAGAAAAGAGTGACAATAGGAAAATTAGTAACCCATAAATAACACATGATACTTAATATGAGTATCTTACATGCTCTCTTAGCAATGATCTTAAACCTTGGGTTGACTGTGAGATATAAGCATTGCAAGAACATTTGGATTTCCCAGAGCTGTCACCACCAGTAAACATCACAATAAACTGAGCACTGCAAACTACAAAAGAAAAGAAAAGAAAAATAACAAACACAACATCCAATATAAAAATGTAATTATGCTAATATAAAATAATGCATGATGAAGTTGGAAGGTTCAAACAATAGCAAAATTAAGAATGCATAATAATACCATAAGAAGTCATTAACCTACTTCAAAACAAACAAAAAAATGTTCTTTAAGCACAAACAAATTAAATTACATCCCACAAGCGGACAAATAAAATTCCAGAATAGAAAAGGCATCACATAAACATATTTCTATAATCATTACAAAATAAGCTGACAAAAGAAAATGAAGATAATGTGTAATTACCATAGAAAAGGCCACAAATGTCCTTTCGAAGCATGTAATAAAGGTCCCGAAAGGATTCTTCCCAAGCTACTTGTCGTTTCCTTAAGAAATCCAAGTCTATTGTATAAGAAGGCAGAGGAAAGAACACAAGAAACATTGAGAAAGGAAAAGTAGAAAGAAGAAACCATAAATAGGCATGCTGAAAACTAATTCACAACCTCCATCTGATGTTGATGAGCTCAACACTGATATCAGAGCAGGCGGTAGAGTGGATTGAGGATACATCCATGAATGTAAGCCCTCGGAACCTCTCACATCTTGACTCTTGAAATAACTATGCTGAAAGGCTAACTTAGGCATGGTGCCACGCATAACTGACCTGTATTGAGAAATTTGGAACTCAAAATAACTTTCACAAAAAAAAGGACCTCAAGGATAGTTGCCACCAAAGTAAACAAGAAATGAAAACACTAAACAAATACCATAAAAATAGGTGCTGCAACTTCAAAACTCATTAGATAAACTGAAGAGACTAGTTTCCTGTTCAAGCTATCAATCTAAGCCAAACAAGCTCTCTATACGGACAAAACAGTTTTTTATGAATGAAATACAAAATAACTAATGTTAAGATCTGAGAGAAACAAAAGGGATTATACAAGCACTATGTAACCTGGTTTATACAAATAATGAAAATCTTGAAATTATAAAAAATATATGCCAGTCATGGCATACCATATGCATGATAAATGTCTTAGTTCTATGAAGGACTCTATTATAGCATCAAAAATAGTATTTTTCTTAACAATTTCTGAAATGTCATGAAACTAGCCTCCTATCATATAGCTCAACCTGATCATTATATAAACTATTAAGGAAACCTAAATACATCATCTTTTCAATATATAAACTACATATCCCAGTATAAAAGCTTATTAATTCAGTCCATTTCATCTTATTTCTACAAGCCTTGATGCCAATGCATTACTCCGTCATATGCACTCATGACTCACCAGTTCACAGACGAGGATACAATCCGTATACTGGTTTTTAGAGTAAGATCCAAAGGGACCTTCTGGCCAGGTAAATGGCATTCAGATAAGAAATTTCCTAAAACAGGGTGTCCTTCATCCAAATCAGCAGTTTTGTCATTAGCATAATGTTCTTCATGTGCAGCTAGTCCTCTTAATGCTTTTCCCTAGAATTTATTATTGTTAGTAATAATAACCTGGTTGTGAGAATCAAAACTGCAAGTAAACAGTTAAGAAAAGGTAAAATGCAGTCTTTGTATACCAGGTCAATAGCACCTGAGCCACAAGATGTCTCGACAGCTGTTGAAAGTTCAGAAACACTGAGAAATTTCCCTTGGCTGCACTTTTCAAATATTTGACAAGATTGTAAGCCACTATCTTTGCTGGCCTGACCAGAAACAACAGAAGTCTCCAAGCTGACAACAAATTTGGAACAAAATCAGCAATGTAAAAATTAGCTATGGGATCAAGCAAACATAAAAACTATGAGGCAAACCATGAATTTTCCTGCTGTCTCTTAGCCTCCAAAGTCGAAAAAACTGAAAGATTTTTCAGATTACTTGTTTGTCCCAAAGATGAAATTTCCTGAGCACAATAACAACATTGCATTGTTCAATATCAACAACATTAACATCTTGGGATCAATGATTTAATGAAGATGTTAATTGAATAAACTAAATGAGCCATAAGTCGAGCAAACAAAATAGTAACCTTTGCATTTTCCTTTCCAGATGCAATTTTAAACCTGGGCTTTTTTACAGCAAATACTTCATCAACCCGTGTGTCAGTGTATCTAGGGGCCCTCCACAACCCTGTTTTCTTTAATCCATTGCTCACCTCAGTGGTCCTGCAAACATAAATCAAGCAAGTTCTCAGCAAATTATGAAAAAATAGATTGAAAGAGATACAGAAGCTTACTTAGAAGGATCAGCCAAGGGGGATGGAGATTCAGCAGTATTATCCAGAAAGCTTGCCCGCTTCAGTAGCTCTCCCTGTCAAGAATTACAGTATGATAATGATAATTATACTGTTTGCTCCACCACAATGAAATCCTAGTTATCAATATGGACAGAAAGAGATTGTTGTATGAATCTTAAATTGAAATTATGCTATGACTATACGTGGAGGGGGCAGGGCAGCAACAACATAAAAAACTCCATTTTGGTTGAAATAAGAAATGAACATAAATAATTACATGATGAATAATAGAGATGTAACTTGCCACAAACTATAATTCTAAAGTTCACTTTAAGACAACTACATAATGCAAACACCTTGAGAGCATGTGCCAAGCCAAGCAAAAAAGCACGCATACAACTCATCCTTGCACTGGTAAGAATGAGTTATATATTACAAAATGTACAACAATTGGTGTAGAAAACATGCTAGGACATGGATAATGAACAAGCATAACTTGAACAGTTTCCATTATAATAATCACAGAAACTGAAAGCTATCAAAGTCCAAGCAAACACTAAATTGAGTGTACGAGCTCCGCAACCTACCCTGAGTTCGGAAGGTGTCTTCTTTTTAACCATAGATCCACTTTTCAAAGGGCCCGAGCCAATTCGATGAGAACCCGGTTTAGCCACTTTTGCCATGCCTCGTTCCGCTGCGCGTACTTTTACCTACCAAGCATCATCGTGTAAGTGCAGATTCAGTGAGCAAGAAAGAATTTGCAATAGAATTCGGAAATTGCACAATGAGAGAGCAAGTTTAGTGCACTGAAAAATAGTGGTATTAGTTCTTGACTAATAGCGAGAAGGAACGTAGAAAGATAACTTAGGTTTTCAAATTTGAATTGAATAAACGCGAATCAGAAGCAGGAGGAAAAGGAAGAAACCGAATGGAGAGGTGAATCGTAGCGTGCGAGACTCGACGGCGAACGGTGTCGTATCGGTTCCGGCGCATCAGAGGATGAGGGAGGAAGGGAGCGAAGCGGGGCCTAGTTGAGAACGAATGGTTAATTCTCTATGTCCTTTTACATTTTTAAAACGAAAAATTTGGTTTCCCTCCTATTTGTGACGCGTTACTTCAGCGTTCACAACCGTTTGAACTTTTACAATTTAGATTGGGCTGGCCTGCCTAGTACGTACTTGGGCCAAGAATATGTACTTATCCCAATCGATTGCTTCTTCCTGCACCTCCATACTTTCTTTT
>Ga0123341_1003852_pt1 | contig 13008 bp, 4 predicted proteins | sample Turbeapinknodule_FD_89959 | JGI IMG/M metagenome (GOLD analysis project Ga0123341, IMG submission 89959) | Root nodule microbial communities of legume samples collected from Mexico - Turtle bean Mexico pink nodule | ecosystem: Host-associated > Plants > Roots > Nodule | place: Mexico: Nepantla... | reverse complement strand
TATATATATATATATGAACATTTTTTTAAGAAAGAATAAATTAAAATAATAGTTCAAAAAACCAAATAATTATGTTTGGATAGTGTTTACATTCGAATAATTAGAAGATCTCCTTTCACATGGCGTGCCCCCAAGATTTTAGCAGAGGTGCCTTTCTGTTATTCTCAAAAGAGTGAAAAAAAAAATAATAATTCAACGACCTATGCTAAGTAAAAGAGGCGAAAGATTGAAAAATAATTAACTTATTATTTTTTTTTGGTAGAACTTAAATCCTAATATTAAAAAATAAATTAGGAATTTTGTTTTTAAACCTGCATATTTTTTTTTATACCAAACATAGTTGTTAGGAATGAATTAAGAAACGTAAAACTCTCTTAATGTTTGTAAATGTAGAAAACTATCTGCATAAGCCTTAAAAATCTTACAGCTTGCAAAACAAGATACATTATGTTTATAGAAAAATTTACTCAAAAGCTCTAAAAGATAAAGGAAGAACTTGTAAGACAAGCCTTTGAATAGACATAAGATACATTGCATTAATATATGCAAGCAATTTAAATATTCGTATTAATTTTTTAAGACTTGTAATTTAGTAATTTTTTATTTTCGAAATTTGTATAAAATAGAATAATATAACTAAATCAAACATTTGTCTTGAATTTCTTTCTTTGAAACATGTTAGAAATTACGAATCTGATTAAATTAATTAGGTAGGTTTTTGACCGTTAGTTTAAATCTTATAGGACAAAAAAATGTTTCTATCAATAGATCGTGACTAGGCCTTCATCTTAAAATCTAACAAGTTTGCTATTACTTTAAAAAAGCTGCTAAGTTCATCTAAACAAAAGAGGACAACATAACATAAATAGCATTTTTAAACTTACCTTGTAAATTAGCTTTATGTTTAATAAACTTAGACTATTTTCTGAAATATAATGTGTTTGAATGCATTAGGAGGGAATGAGGAACAAAGTCCAATGAAAAAAACCATTTATAATAAACATTGAGAATCAAAAGTTGCATAAGCAAGACATGTGGGGTAGTGATCTATGTAATTGGGAATAAAGAAACAAAAGAGTGAACCTGAAGCATCTTGTTGACATTGCTAGCACCAAACACCTTGTGCACATTTGCAAACTTTTGAGGTTCATCTGCTGGAAAATATGGAGCAAAAACACAATCCTGAGCACACCTTCTTCTCAGAAGCTTGCATGCAGCACAGGGTGAGGCTGCACCCTGTTTTCTACCACCACTTTCCTTCATCAATTCCACCTGCAATCAGAGTACTCCAAACTAATATTTTCTTCTTATTTTTTACCTTCTTCTGTGAAAGAAACTAAATAGAGGGAGAAAAAAAGTGTCGGTACAAAAGAATGGCTAATAAGACACAAGAAAGATACCCAGTTAGTGAGGGAATGGAAAATGGTGAATGGAAGAAGAAAAATAGATGGAAAGTGAACAAAAGTGAGAGACTAAAAAAGAGTGAGGCATGTGGGAGAGAGGAGTGGCAAGCATTATATAATTGTTATTATTACTATTATTATTATTATAAGGTAAGGCCAAAACGTCAATGAAGGAAAAAAAAAGTTGAGGCACCACTACGTCAGGATAAAGTAATCATTCTTAATCAGTAAAAAAAATGTTTATTGTTTTTACAGGTTTTTTAATCATTAAAAAACCACATTTTTTACCGTCCGTTAATCAGTTATCAGTTATTACATGTCAGTTTGAGATTTATAAAGATATCTTAGGCCTAGCTTAGAAATGGCGTTGGGAGAATAGAAATATAAGTTGGGAATTTTTATTTCTTGCTCTACAAAATAGGGCATAGGTCAATAAACTTACAAAAATATTGAAATAGCAACTAAAAATGATCTCAAATTATGCCTAGCTCCGAGATTTATTATGTGCAAATTATTCGTTATATAAGCAATGATATTATTTAATATTTTTTTTTTAAATTTCAATGTTAGTCTTAATTTTCTCTGTGTTTTGATTGATTTAGTGTTGATGGAATTAATTTTTTATGATTATATTATTCATTTTTCTTATTTTTAGTAACAAGGAATTTATACATATACACGGAAAGATACGTTTGATCGAATAAATTTTTTAAAATAAATTATCTTTAAACTTTTTTCACCAAAAGACAATGTGTTAGAAGTATTCGCTTCGGTGCAAATACAGGTTTGGTCCTGGATTTTTGCAAAGTCCCACTTTGCTTATTTTTCCTATCTTAGTTGAGTTTTGGATCATTTGGCTTGTATGACTGATTCTCTAATAAAGTTTGTTAGTGATTGTTTAAGTAGTTTCTTAGTCAAGTTGATAGACGGTCTAGTTAGGAGAATGATTTTGTGTATTCCTGTAAAAATGTTACACCACTCTAAAATGGTTCTTATTTATTTTATTTTTTATTGCTAATAAAAAAAACTTCTAAAAATTAATAAATTGCACCATTTCGAGGGATTGATTTCTCTACTTTATAAATTTAAGATTAAGTGTAAGCTAGGTTTTAATCATTTGGTAAGAAATAATTGATACTTATATAATTATATATTTTTAATAAATTTTATTATAAACTATTATAAATGTAGAATAAAGTTTCGAATACACACTAATGGGTTGTCCACTTCATTAAAAAAAAGATACACTATAATTGTTTACGACAAAAGTAATATGTCACCATGTGTTTGACTGTGGCAACATTACATAAAGAATGCATATTTTCTTAATTTAAGGAATATTTATACCTTTAATTAGTGATGCAATAATCACCACTCTCTTGCTTGCAGTGTTAAAAGGATTATACTTCCCTTACTATATTATTTAAAAATAACTAGAGCATGCAGGTTATGATCTCAATTAACCACACTCTCAAGACACCATTATATTTTTTTTAGTTTCATTATTTTAATAACGATCATTGATTTGCTTTCCTAATATTATTGATCATAAAACTAAATATATGTGAAAGTAAATTAATATAAGGATGAAGTCCACTATGAATTTGATACATATAAAAATGCAGAAATTTTGAAGTTGTTGTTACACCTACCTACACAAACAGAAACAATACATAATAATGAGACTGACAAACTTTATCATAATGAGATGCTCATTGTCAAGATCTTTGAGTTTATGAACCACAATAATTATTTTCAGTCAACTCTGGGGTCTACTAGTAGTTAGTCACTGACTATGATTCAGGGATACTCACTTAGGCTTTCACTGTTTTAAAGGGACATAAACCCTAAAAGGAGACAACAATAGCTAATAAAATACAACAATTCCAAATGATATATAGTTTTTTGGAAAAAAAGAAAAACCTTAAACGAATTCAATACCTTTGTTAATTCGTATAATAATATTTTAACTTGGGTTCATTCCTCTCACTTCTGTACTATCCCGTATTGAGAACTCCTCGATCATAATAAACCTCAATTAAATATAAAATTAAGAAAAAAGTAAAAGTAAAATTAAAAGTAAAATTAAGTAAAGTATCAGAGGATTAATAAACAAATTGTGCTAATACAAACTAAAAAAACTCAACTCAGACAATATCAAAATACGTATTTATTAAGCATTAATTACACTAAATTAGTGAAAATAAAAAAATTGACTTAACTGTGTAAAGACCTTTATATGTATCTCTTAAACATTTTTTCCAAAGACCAAGAACTTAGCATAGTCTACAACCGCTCACAACAAGAAAAAGACAACTTTGATAAAAGTGAGAAAAAATAATATAATATAAAATATTCTTTAGACGTATTAAAAAATATGAATCATATACATTAATTTTATGTTTCTCCCAAGTTATCCCCAACCACCATTTTATCATACCATGATATTTGAGTAAAACAAGTATAGCTAAAAAATATTTAGAGAGAGAATTTATCTTACTCTAATGATATGTTTTAAGCATAAACTAAAACCTATGCAACAAAATATTAGAGAAAATTTGTGTCACTTGAAGGTTAAGATGTTATAAGTAACTTAACATCATTTCGTTATTAAGACGAGCCAATAGTTAAAAAAAACATAATTTTTTTTAACATGAATGAGTAAAATCATATAAAAAAGCTAAGAAACTATCTCTAACCTAAATAAATTTTCGAAATTTTTTATATATTGTTTTTCTTGGTATTTTTGGTCCAATGTTGGAGTTCCTCTTCAGACTTTAATTCCCAGTGACAAGTGTGTTATTGTTGACTAGTTGGATGAGAAGGTAGCAAGTTATATGAAAAGTTAGTAATGTTACTTCTAAAATATGATGTAAGCGTTGAAATGTGTGTTATTGGATAATGAAAGGGGGAAAAAGTGAGAGGAAGAAGAGCACAAAGGGAAAATAAAGAACTTGTTGCAATAAAGAACTTGTTGCTATTTGGAAGATGAAATTTAAAGAACTATTGAATGATTTCGTTTTCTTTTTTCTTTCGGATATGTTGCTGAAGTTTTATTGTGATCCTTCTAGCCTCGATGCTACTCCTTCGGATCTCGATCTCTCAGTCTCTGCCAAATGGAAGAAGTATCTGCAAAAGATAATCCGACGCTCAAATCAGTAAAAAGGGTATTCGGCACTCGGGTGTGTCGTGATAGAATGAATTTCTCCATTTGTAACATGAATAATATTGAAAGAGCAGTATTTTCTTGTAAAATAAGGTGAGAATAATGAAATGGTTTTGTTGAAAGCAGGAGGTTGGGTTACTTTTTGAAGCAAAAACTAGCATGATTTTTTGAAGAATGGAATGATTGCAGGACTTTGAGCTTTAGAGGGAGCAAAAGAAATTCATAGGCAGGTGAGTTAGGTGAAGCAATGATTTCCCATTTTTCTTTCTCAACGTAAAAACCCCACAAAAACTAATCGTGTATAAGACAGTGGGAACAATATCAAATGGATCATGCAGCAACCTTTCATGATCCTCTATGCGCAGAAACCAGAAAGTGTGTTCCTATTTAATGGTCAAAATGAAGAAGACACTGCTTCGACCGTTGGAGAAAAAACAGCTTTCTCTTTCGGTTATTTTGACTTCACACTTGAAAAAAGTGAAGAAGGCATGCACATTTTCAAATTCAAAGAGAGGGGGTCCCATTTTGGACGATTTATTATGAACCTTTTGTCCCCAACATATACCTTCATTACCTTCCACTATACCAAATGTTTGATTTTGTTTCTCCCACTTTAGTTCCATATGTGTGAAAATGAGGGTTGCATTCATTTTGTTAGCATGTATGTAAGAGAGCAATTGCATAAATGTTGTCTTGTTCTTTTTCACCATTCATGGTTTCTTTGAAGTGTGGTCACATATGTTCCATTTATATTCATAAGTTCATAACCAAAGGAATCGTAATGGCAACAAACCATTTTCTTTTCCTCTTTTTCCCTCTCTTCTGCCATTGTGACTGCTTTTCAAAGCCATCAAACTCAAACCTTTATTTTAAAATGTTAACAACAATTTTGTATCTTGATGTTTAAGGAAATCTTTATATGGGTCCAAACTCCATTATTCTTTAAGTAAAAGCCATTATGGAGTTTTTTTAATATTCTACTTTAACCATCATCAACTAATATAATCTTTAGCATTTTTATATAGTACTACAAATTTCTAGAGGCATAATGTGGAGTATTTTAAGTCATCCTAATCATAATTTTTTAAGCACACTTTGCTATTATATTTGCTTGCAGATATGCTGATAATGGGAACATGAATTTGACTTTAGGAAATCACTATGACTTGGTGGTCCCTTTAAAAAGCATAAAATCTAGCAACAACCACACTAAGAGATGCCCCTCTTACTTTCTTCCAGCATCTTTTTGAAGCTAAGTGCATTAGATCGTTTAGGCAATATGCCTATTGCAGAAATTTAGCTTAGGGGTGAGATAAATTGGAATTCTCAAGTGCTCAAATTTCTAACACAGAAAAGGGGGAAATTTGTGGTTGTTCACTAAAGTGCACAAAATCATATTTTTAATGTACTAGTGTGCTAAGCCCCTTTTGCTCAAGGGGAAAAATTATATCTTGACTATTAATACATGAGGGTCCCCATCATTCCCTTTTGCCATGCCCTTGACAGAGCAAACAAAACATGGCTAACAAGGAAATCATGTTTTTTTTGTCACAGGGAAGAAAAGTTGCAGATATAATTGAACATATCTTCCAACAAAGACAAACCATGTAATCGGTTTTATCCACCTTGTCCCCAAGGATCCCTTAAGATCCAAGGTCCAAAATGGATAATGCAGAACAATATCATGGGGGCACATTTTTATTACATGACATTCATAAGTGCTTCTTTTTCTAGCAAAGGTTCCTTTTCCTCTTATTCAAGCTTTTATTGATGAGTGTGCAAATAGTTTTAATGTGTGTACAGTAACTAAAGAACATAAAAGAGTGTGAAGATTACTCAATGAAAGATGAAGTAACAAAAAAAAAGGTACACTGTTAAGTGTCATAGCAGCAATTTATGTTACAGTTTTGATTGTTCACTTAATAAATCCCAAGTGTCAAGAGTACTTGAAAAAAACACAAACTTTTGTTTGATGAAAGTGATGTTTGAAATGAAAGATTGAGTCACATGAACTTAATTCATTAAAGTTAAATGAGAATGATTTTAGTTAAGAAATTAATTGACAATTTGCTACTAAAATATTTCCTATGTCAATAGAAACTCGGAATTTTCATAGAAAATTTTGAGCAAGGATGAGGAGTGCTAGAATTATGAGATTTTCTTGACTTAAATTTGAAATAAGTTTTAGATAATAATTTTGTTATTATTGAAGTTTTATCTTTGAGAACCAAGTCAATCCAAATGCATAAGTTGCCAACCAATGGCGATATTTATATCTTCAAGACCTTTATGACTTGGCCCATGCATAGGCCATGGGAAAAAAACACGAGTGACAGAACAATCTGCCACTGAAATCATGTCTGAACAACTAAAAATTGGGCATGAAGCTACCACAATCTAAGTCAATCCATTTGGCTAATGAGTGGTAAAGCAAAAGACATGGACCATTTGTCTATAATTATTAAGACTATCACGTGCCTTGGTATCATTAGAATGAATAAGTGGTCATTAAATTCTGAATTGTAGCAAGACAATTTTGCAACTTGCCAATACAGAGTAAGAACACGAGCATATCAACAATAAAAACACATATTTAAAAATCAAGATCTAGTTGCTAAAAAAAACCTCGGTATGTCCCAATTTTGTTTACTAAGTAAGAAATAACCCCACATTGTCCAAAAATTTATTAAGTATTAAAAATTAAATTTTAAAATTAAGACTAAATCTAACTTATAAAATAAAAATTTCGATATAAAATACTTTAATTTCTAGTTAAAATAGATGAAGAAAAAAATGTTTATCTATTATCATAAATATCAAAAGTTTTATTCTATATTCCTTAATCAGTATAAATCTCCAAAAATGTCACCTCATCAATGATAATCATATATTATAAGACAAGAAAAACTAAATAATAATAATAATATAAAATAAAATAAATACTTAAATAATAATAAATGAAACTAAATAGTTAAGAGAGAAGTCTCTTAACCAAAGTATGTAGTTGAGGTCGTTAAACTTCGAAGGACTCCACCCGTAAAAAATACTCAAATGTTCAAGTCAGTAACAACATAAGATATAATGAGTATAGTATAAAATATGAGTTGGAAGTACTCTTTTAGTCATGATTTTGTCCTAATTGAATGATTAAAACTAATTGATTAAAATCATTTGACTTATGGTCCCGCATACTGCTAGATAGACAGGTTGAAAAATGACCCATAAATGACTAACTACCGGACAAGATCCATAACTTTACAAAGAGTAAAGATTTATTGATAATTTATATTGGAAATTTAAAATAAATAAAGAATAATTTTTTTTTATACAGAGGTTAAGTCATCCCAAGTAACTTATATTTATTATGTTTTCGACATAAAAAAAAAATACACCAATCACTTTTTAACGACAATAATTAATTAAGGAAAGAAAAAAAAATTGTAGAACTTGTTAAAAATTACTAAAAAGAAATCAGAAGGATAAAAAATATATTAAATAATGGAAAATAATCTCTGTTTCTGTTGTTGGTACATATATATGGCTTGAATTGAAAATATCATAGTTAGCTTAGCTGGGATTAGAAATCAGTCCACTGCAGTGTGACCAGCGTAGCAGAACTATCAAATCGCCATGGCAACATCACGAACACTCGCATCTTCCGTTCTCCATTCCCACACACTCCCACGCGCTCCATGCCGCTTCCGCTTCCGTTTTCACTTTCGCATTCCCTCAACTTTCTGCAGCCTCACATTTTCTCCTTCCAATTTTCCCGCTAAATCTTCTTCGCGCCTCACCGTCTTCTCCGCCACATCCACCGACCACCACCACAGCACATCTCAAGACCTCGCCGTCCTTCTCGAAGTCGACGGGTGATTCAATTCTTCTCTCGCTACACTCACGATTCTCTCTTCGATTATGCTTCTCACACTCTTAAACTCTTGTTCTGCTGTTTTAGGGTTCTTATGGACGCGCACCGCGTAGGAAATCGTATGGCCTTCAACAAAGGTTGGACCGATTCTGCATCCACCGTTTACATTGCCGTGATTCTGTGTAACGCGGTGTAACTTTTCTTCCTGTGCCCGCAGCGTTCGAGAGGCTTGGGCTCGATTGCGCCAACTGGACTGAACCTGTCTATTCGGATCTTGCCAAGTGTGTTTGCTTATGGTTATTTGTTATATTAGAATGTTCTGTTGCTTATGCGTGCGTGTGTGTGCGGTTGAATTAACTTTGCCATTGCCACACTTTACTTTGGCGTCGTGTAAATTGATGCCTTGAATTTCTTTTTTTGAAGACTTTTGATCGGTAAATGTTGGAGTGTTTTCACAATTGAGTTGTAAGTTATGTCAGTGAGTGTCTCCATTGCTTACAGACCATTTTCTACTGACTTTCTAGGAGAAGTGCCGGAGATGAAGAAAAGATGGTGTTTCTGTATTTTAATCGCGTAAGTTGTTCGTCTTTTGTCTGTGTTGGGAATGAAAAAAGAGGCATGTTTACCGGGAATATCAGTAGTTTTCTTAGTTGCCGACATTAGGTAAGCCATATTCTGTTGTTGTATCTAATAAGCAGATTGGATGGCCTGCTTCGTTGCCCACAAATGAGCAGGGAATATTTGCGAAAAGAGTTTTGCAGCAAAAGGTGTTGTCCTTACACTTGATCTTGATGAATGTTATACTACTGATAATTAGTGTGCTTTTCACTTTGGTGTATGAGGACTGAGGCCTATTAAATGAGGTTAGTTAACTAGGAATGTGTTGTTGATCAAAAGATAAAATTATGCTGAAACTTTCTTGATTCCCGTGAACTTTGCTTTATAAGGAGGAAATATCTGTTATGCCTCTCTCTCTAGTTTTAATACTAACTTTATTAAGACCAGAACATATGTCCTAGCAGAGAAATCTTTTTGTCTTCCCATTTGGAGCATTTATTGGACTAGTTACTTAATTGTTGTGTTAATACGGAAAATTTACAGCCACATCTAATTTGATAATAAGATACTATTATTAATTCTTGAACAATTGAAACCAATTCTTAGCTGCAAAAATTAGTGATTAGAAATATCAGATATGTGGATGTGCTTCAAAGCTTTTATCTAGTAAAGAAGCAACATATGATGTGGAAGAATGAAGAAATCAAATGCAAGCGGAAACCTAATCCTGACTTCTGCTCTATTATTCTCAACTCAAGGAAGCTTTCCATGGAGAAAGGTGTTTTTTCTTATGTCAAACTGGTATGACGGCCAAATAGAGAAAGAAGAAAACAAAGGCAGTCTTGACCACAAGGGAGATTTGCTCCAGAGTTGGGACCATTAATTTATCTACTAGAACCAAACTCAATGGTTAAACAAAACGTGTTGCATTCCATGATTAGTTTAACTTAATTTGAAAACTAAACTGCTCCATGTTTTTTACGAGGGAAGTCAAATCAAATTTGTAATAAATAAATACCTAATATTGAACACCCTATTGGTTTGGGGAGGCTTTTGATTAGCCATCTACCTCAGTTTTCTTGAATAATTTAGATTTTTTAGGTGAGAACAGCAGATTGAAGGTCTAGATTTTGGATTCTTTTGGATACTTGAATTGAAATCTATGTAGTAATTAATTAGCAAATCGTTTCAAGTAACATTGGAAACCTTAGTTTTATTCTTATATTTTATTCTTGTAAATAACTTATTGTAATGTAATTAATTTTTTTCTTGTACATATAGCCCTAGGTATGTTTCTGTCATTTTCCCATACAATTTCACAAATGTATAAGCCTCTTAGTCCCTTCTAGAATTTGTAAACTTTCCTTTTGGCTCCTTATTCAATCTTGTTATCTAAGAAATGTTTGATGCCGACATTCAGAAAGGTGAAGCTCCTGTCTACTAGCCAATTTGCATAGCTTATTTTTGGGACAAAAAACACCCTTCGATAAAAAGATTAATGCGAGATTTTGACAATAATTTATCCCTAAACATTCTATATATTATTCACTGAAAAAGATTCCTTCATCTAGTGAATGTTGTTTTGAGTTCATGGATGCTTTAAATGTCAATTATCAGATCCAGTGGATTATTTGCTTTTTCGTTGTTTTTTAAAATTATTAGAATAACTTGTCCTCCTCAGTTCTTCTACTCCAACTGGAAAGTGTGTCTAATGGTTTGCAAAACATGCCACTTTGATATTCAATTCTATACCTTGTACGCTAAAAATCCTTCCCAGATGATTTTTCAGTTTAGTCATATTTAGAAGGTTATGAAAATTTGTTGAGAATCCTATTCAATCTTTATCATATACTGGCAGGAAAAGGCGTTAGAAGAGTTTGTCATGTCAAAAAGTCTCCCTTTACGACCTGGTCTTGAACAGTGAGTTATTTCATATTCTTTGAGTATGATTGTATGTCTCATTATGTATTTGATAGATGTTAAAAGAGATCTATATTTATGGTAATTAGAGAACAAGATGTACATAGCTAAGGAAAACAGACTCTTTAAAATGTTTCTATTAAGTTATCATACCTAGTCATTCTTCATTTTGTAGGTCTGAGCCACTTGGTCATTCAAGTGGATTTTAACCACGCATGTAATTTTGACACTATTGATTTTTCACTGTTCTATTTTTGTGGATATAATTTTTTTCTTTATGATTTAGACATTAACAGGGATATATTATTTAATTGAAAGATTTGTTCAAGGCCAGGAATAAATAAGGGTTTTTCCCTAGAACTTAATTTTGTTTCCAATAAAATTGATATACTGCCAGTGACTTAAAGCTATTTGTGCAAGTCACGTATACGTTTCATGTTTACATTCCTCTTTTTCTCGACAGTAGTTGATCTTGATAGTAGTTTGCAAAAGTCCCATATTAAAATGTTTTTCCTTGTTTCCATTGCCTCTTAATAATTACCTGTACTTTGATTGCTTGTATTAATTCTCTTGAAGGTTCAAATGTTACTAGGATATTTCATGAGTTTAGGAACTTGGATGATTATGGATCTTTAATCTGCTTATTTATATTCCTTAACATATAGTAATGTCTCCATTGACAGATTTATTGATGATGCATATAATGAAGGAATTCCAGTTGTAATACTAACGACATACAGTAAAAGTGGTGACAGTATTGCTGGGTAATTTTGTTTAACTCAAAATTTTACATGGTACTATGATACTAAGCAGGATAATATTATGATTATTGATGGAATTTGATTTTGTGGTCTTGAGATGTTATTGATCACTGAGAAGCTCAGCTTACTGATTTGCTTACGAAGTTTCTTTAGGTCTTGTAAGGGGGTTGAGGTGTGCTTGGTTATTTTTATTTGGCACTAATTTACATTTCAGGTTTTCCTGGATAATGTGAGCATACTAATGTTTCCTTCCTTTTGCCTTGTGCTTATTGAACTTTTAGGTCCATAATGGAAAAGCTTGGTAAAGATAGAAGCATAAAGGTCATTATTGTAGGGAATAAGGAGGTTGATCAAAGTTTATATGGACAACTAGTCTCGGGAAAGGTAATTGCTTCTGATTTGGATGAAGAGCTTGCCAAGGAAGCCAAGAGAGCTGGTATATACTTCAGTCGTTGATTATGTATGTGCCCCCCTGCCAGCATTTTTAGTGCACAATGTTCTTTGCTAAGGGACTTTCCACTTCTGCCATTTTTGCTAGTTTCTGCTGAAAGACAAAGACTAGCTAAGGAGGTAGCATCCATGCTAAAATTGAGCGTTGAGATTGATACCAACTCATCTGAAAGGTTAGTTCATTTGTCTCCAGTAATTTTCACCAAAAATAAATAGAATATCTTGGCCCTTTGTTTCACTTACTGTAAGGATCTATACTCGCAGGATAAAGAAACTTGAAAATGTGTATTACTCAGCTTTGTAGTTATTAAGGAAACAATGGTTGACGTATGTTTGGAGAGGGTAAGGAAAGCAAGAAAGAAAAAAAGGAAAGAGTGTGAGAAGGGATGGGAAGAGAACTGGGTGTGAAAGTAGTTTTTGTTTGTAATCGTTCAAAATTGGGGGAACTTCCTAACAGGAGGGAGATTTGCTCAAAAGTTGCCCTTCCCCTGCTTTATTTTCCATCTAAATATTTCCTAAGGTGCCTTGTAGAGAAAGGAAAAGTGCATATTTATGTTATGCAAAAGAAGAAATGAATTTAAATTCTTTCGACTACCTGTACAAATCTTCCACAAAAGGACAAGTTTTTTTTGTTAGCAAAAATTGAAAATTAGAGTCAAAATAAAGTTATATCTAAATTGTAGACATTTCGTCTAATTATTATACAAAAGTTAGATTGAGCTAGAATATGATAGTAGGCCCCTTATACTATCCCATTTTTTAGGTGTACTGAATGATCTATTCGATGCTACCATCATTTGAATGCTATTTACGTTTATTTATTTATTGTGTTTAAGATAAATTAGATAATATTAGGATATGTATGCATATATATAACAACAT
>Ga0123341_1003850_pt1 | contig 13010 bp, 18 predicted proteins | sample Turbeapinknodule_FD_89959 | JGI IMG/M metagenome (GOLD analysis project Ga0123341, IMG submission 89959) | Root nodule microbial communities of legume samples collected from Mexico - Turtle bean Mexico pink nodule | ecosystem: Host-associated > Plants > Roots > Nodule | place: Mexico: Nepantla... | reverse complement strand
TAGATACGACTCATGAGGAGGGTCACGCCCAGGGTAGCCAGGTGCAGGGTACGAGAGGAAGGTAGATACGCTCTCAAAGTGAGTGACTAGATGTTTGGGGGCATGAGTTGGCACCCAAAGGGTCACCCCTTGCGTAGATGCACTCCCAGGTAGGAGGACTCACACGAGGAAATACCCTTAGAGTGAAAGAAATATACCAGAGAAGTAATGGCAGTGGAGGCAAAGGAGTCAGACCAATCCCCTGAGCCCGATCTCTTCTTCACGAAGGCCGACCTACAAGATGTGGTCCCACATGATAACGACCCAGTGGTGATCTCAATGGTAACGATAGGGAGAAGAGTGCATTGAGTCCTTGTCGACCAGGGGAGTTCGACAGATGTGATGTTCTGGTCGACCTTCAATAAACTGCAGTTGTCGCCTGACCAGCTGAGACCTTATGAAGGCTGCCTATACGATTTCGTTGGGGACCAGGTGGAGGTGAGAGGGCATGTGGAGCTGAGGACGACTTTCACAAACGACGCCACATCCCGCACTGTTAACATAAGGTACCTCGTTGTCAACGCTCCTTCGACTTACAACATCCTTTTAGGTAGACCTGCCCTAAACAAGATAGGAGCAGTGGCCTCTACGAGGCATATGAAGATGAAGTTGCCCTCCCTTGAGGGAACAATAATTACCATCATGCCTGACCAGAAGGCGGCGAAGAAGTGCTATGAGAATAGCCTAAAGACAAAGAGAGGGGTGTGCACCGTCATCAGCCAGTCTCGAAGGGGAGAAGGGGTTGCCCGAGCCGAGATGGCCCGGGAAAGACGACCCGAGCCTGCAGAGGAGGTACTGGAGAGGGAGATCGGAGGTAAGAAGTTCAAGATCGGCAGGTCCCTAGGCCAGGAAGTAAAGACGAGATCATCGAGGTGATAACACGACATCTAGACGCCTTCGCGTGGTCTGCCTCAGACATGCCTGACATCAACCTTGATTTCTTATGCCATCGTCTCACCACGGATCCGTAGGTCCGACCTTTAAGCTAGAGGCAGAGGAAGTTTAATGACGAAAGGCGACTGGTCATTAGGTAGGAGACTCAGAAGTTGTAGGATGCTGGTCACATAAGTGAGATCCAATATCCTGAGTGGTGTGAAAACGTAGTGTTGGTCAAGAAGGCCAATGGGAAGTGGAAGATGTGCGTCGACTTTACAGACCTAAACAAAGCCTTCCCAAAGGAATTGTATCCGTTACCTAGCATCGACGCCCTAGTGCAGAGCGCGCCAGGCTGCAAGCTTCTCAGTTTTCTGGATGCCTTCTCCGGATACAACCAGATCTTGATGCATCCCAGAGATGAATGCAATACGAAATTCATGACGAAACTCTCCAGTTACTGCTACAAGGTGATGCCCTTTGGGCTCAAGAACGTTGGCGCAACCTACCAGAGGTTGATGGACAGGGTACTTGCCCCTATGATTGGGCGGAACGTTCAGGCGTATTTGGACGACATGGTCATTACCTCCAAGGTGAAGGACCAACACGTTGCCGACTTAGAGGAGCTATTCACCACAATAGTCAAGTATAGGTTGAAGCTGAACCTCGAAAAGTGTGTGTTTGGGGTAGAGGCGGGGAATTTTTTAGGGTTCTTACTCACCGAGTGAGGAATAGAGGCAAACCCTGAGAAGTGTGTGGCCATTATAGCTATGAGGAGCCCGATCTCGGTGAAAGAGGTGCAACAATTGACGGGACGAATGGTCGCCCGGTCCCGATTTGTATCGACAGGAGGGGATAGAGGACATCCCTATTTCCAGTGTTTGAAGAGGAACAATAGGTTCGTATGGACAAACGAGTGTGAAGAAGCGTTCCTCAATCTGAAAGAATATCTAGCCAGTGCCCCAGTGTTGTGCAAGCCGCTGCCAGGCACTCCGCTCCGCCTATACCTTCCATTACGAAGCGGGCGATTAGTTTGGTCATCGTACAAGAGCAGGACCACGCGCAAAGACCTATATACTTCGTCAGCAAAGTCTTGCAAGGGCCCGAGGTGCACTACCAGGCCATCGAAAAAGCATCTCTAGCGGTAGTGTTTGCAACACGAAGGCTCCGTCACTACTTGTAGAGTTTCACGGTGATTGAGATGACAAACCTTCCTATTCGCAAGGTCTTACAGAAGCCTGACGTGGCAGGACGGTTGGTGCGATGGGCGATCGAGAAGGCCCTACGGTTTGCCTTCAAGGCCAGTAACAACCAAGCTGAATATGAGGCTTGGTCCCAGGAATGTTGCTATCCAAGGAGATAGGTGCTAGAAGTCCGTTACTGAAAAGTGACTCACTGTTGATAATGAGGCAGGTTACGGGTGAGTACCAGGCCAAGGAACCTCAAATGGCTGCATACTTGGAGTACGTCAGACTCTTAAAAGAAGTTTTTGTGGTGTTCGAGCTGGTACACGTTCCCAGAGTGCAAAATGCCCGAGCTGACTTACTAGCAAAGCTCGCCAGCTCGGGCAAGGGGGGCAGACAGAGGATAGTCATTCAGGAAACCATGAAGACACTCAGAACCACCACAGGCTGCACAGAAGAGGTCTAGCAGGTAAGCATCTCGAAGGGCGAAAGAAGAGGTCATCGGTCGTTGACTCAGGAAACGCTGAGGGCATCCAAGATAAGTGCATACGACTTATTAAGGGGAGAGGCATTGCACGTTTGCCTGGTCGATGAGGGGGAAACCTGGATGACACCTTGTAGACGCTACTTGGCGGATGGTTTGCTCCCATTGAAGCTAGTGGAAGCCAGGATTGTCAAGAAGAACGCAAGTAGGTATACCCTGGTAGATGGAAAGTTGTTTAGACATGGCTACGCTCACCCTATCCTGTCTTGTGTGAGTGGTGAGCAGTGCACATGAAGGTATATGTAGGAGTCATGTCGGCGATCGAGCTCTCTCGTCAAAAGCCATTCGGGCGGGGTACTATTGGCCGACCATGAGAGAGGATTGCATGAGGTACGCACAACGATGCAAACAGTGCCAACAACACGCCGACTGACATCATGCACCCCCAAAAGAATTGCGGTCGGTCTATAGCCCATGGCCTTTTCACACCTGGGGCATTGACATTGTACCGTCCCGTCCCCGGGCGTTGACCAAAGTCAAAGTCAAAGTCAAAGTCAAACATGTGGTGGGACCCATCTAGGGAGCCCAGGGAAGAAAGTCAACAGGTTGACCGCTTAAGGCGTCGCCAGGTGTAGGCGTTGCCAAGATGAGGCGTCACCAGGATGAGGCATCGACGGTGTCACCCCCCGATACCCACGAGTAGGAAAGACCTTGGAGGGGGCGACACCGCGAGGGGCCTCAGTATCTCAGAACAGTATTAAAGAGAATAGAAAGGTGGCTTCAAGGCCATATTCCCAGTATTAGTGACGAGTAACCTAACTTTTGAAGTACCCACGCCACCTCTGGGAGACCCCTAGGATAGATACGACCCATGAGAGGGCCACGCCCAGGGGTGAACCATGTGCGTGGTACGAGAGGAAGGTAGATACACTCCCAGGGCGAGTGACTAGAGGTTGGGGCGCATGAGTTGGCACCCAGAAAGTCACCCCTTGCGCCAAATGCACTTCGAGGAAGGAGGGCTTACGGCGCTGTAAGGCCCTCCACGTAGAGTAGCGATCAAGTCAGAAGAACACGAGGCAGTAAGCATTGAAACATCAAGGTATATCAGTTTCCTTGAAAGTTTGCTAAGGTACGCATTTATTCAGTTTACGTTTCAAATGCTTTAAAGCACTTTAAACGCTTTAAATGCTTTGAACGTTTTAAACGCGTTAAACGTTTTTAAACGCCTTAAATGAACTTTAAGACGCTTTAACTGCACTTTAAGACGCTTTGAATGCTTTAGACGTTTAAAAGAGGCCTTAGACGTTTGAGACAAGGGATCCAATCCAGACCTAGTTTGACACAGACTCTAGTTGCTTGCTCGCGAACCCACTGTACGCACATGCAATTAGAGGGATAATCAGTTACTCAGTTATTTGACCACCTTCAGAGCATCCATTCACGGTGTTCTGATACGGAGGTGCGTCACCTTTGATGTTTCTCGCTTGCTGACTTGATCGTCGGAGTGCAAACGGCCGCGAGGGCGCCCCTTTGTTCACTTCTTTTCAGGTGTTCACAAAGACAGGAATCTGGGTTGAAGACGAAGGTGCCTTAGCTCGCGAGTATAAGCCACGCACGAAGACGCACCCGATCAATCGGCGAGAACATTTGGCGCCCACCGTGGGGCCAATTTAAAACATTACTCCCACCGCAAGATTGTTGAAGGTTCAGTAGCAGATTTGGAGAAAGTTTTTCAAGAATCTTTCAAGATTCACCGTTTATCTTGAAGTTTGCGAAGTTTCACCGATTCTTTTCGGTCTTGTTCAAGTTTTTGCTTTCCAACCGTTCGTTTGCGTGTCCGTTCGGTTTTCACTGGAGGATTTTCAAGAATCACCGTCAAAGTTCAAGGTTCTTCAAGAAACCGCAGATGATGAGGTCCACAAGGCAAGGTTCGACGCGCGCTGAGAGTGAAGAGATGACCATGCAGCAGCTCATGGGTATGATGCAGGGATTGCAAGAAGCAATGGCAGCGTCGAAGGCTGAACAAGAACGCATGCCGGAGGATCTCGCGGCGTCTCAGGCGAGAAATGAGGAGCTTTATCGCATGAATGAGGAGTTCCGCCGCGGGTGGCGCAACCACACAAGACAACGCGATGTAGATGAGCCTGAGCATTTCACTCCACCAAGGGAGTTCACTACGCAGTTCTCGCAGCCGATCCTGGAGACGGTGATCCCCAACACATTCACTGGGCCTAAGGTGACGTTCACAGGGATGGAGGACCCTGAGGCGCATCTCACTGTGTTCCACACGCAGATGATGCTGGTAGGCGGCTTCGACGCCGTAAGGTGCAAGCTGTTCATGAGCACCTTGACTGGGATGGCCATGGACTGGTTAATTAGCCTCCCAGAGGGTCATATCACGTCTTTCGCACAGCTTTCGCAGTTATTCAGAGAGCAGTATGTAGCCAATAGGGCTCCACCACCAGTTTCATACGACCTATTCGACGTGAAGCAGTATCAAGGCGAGACCTTGAAGGAATACATAAATCGTTTCGGGGCGCAAGTGGTGAAGGTTGGCACCACAGAAGAGCCCATAATCGTATACGCATTTAGAAAGGGGGTGTGCCCCGGGCCTTTCTACGAGTCAATCATCCGCAACCGTCCCATGACTTTTGCTGAGATAAGGCGTCGCGTGGTGGAACACATCGCCTCTGAGGGTGAAGTGTACGAGAAACGCACAAGTGTTGCGCCCACGCGCCCAAGAATGCAGACGCGTGCGCAACCCGCCAGGGTCAACGAGGCCATGACAGGAAGGAAGAACCAGGAGAGGAGACGCCCCTACGAGGCAAAGAGGCCCCAACCCAGGGGTCGAGCAGAGGGAAACAGGCTAGCGAGGGAAGGAAATAGACCGCTGAGGCACAATTTTGTGGTGGAGCTAAAAGACCTCATTGTTGTACCCAACATAGCTGACAGGTTGAGGCCACCGATGAAGTCTGACAAGGTGCTGGGACCTCACAAAGAGTCGTCGTGCGAGTTCCACGAGGCGTTTGGCACCATATCAACAACTGCTTGGCGCTGGGCTATCAATTGGATGAGCTTGTGAAGAACGGTTTCCTGAAGGATTATCTTGCTGGGTCTGCTACGACCACAACCCTGACAGTACCAGAGGAGGATCAGGCGCATGAAATGCCGATCCATGGAGAAGTGCACACCATTTCTGGTGGCTTTTCTGGAGGAGGACCCACTGCCTCTCAGCGAAAGAGGTATGTGAGAGCCGTGAACTCAGTTGCTGAAGGGGGGATCAGATGATCAGTGGGAGTCAGACCTTGTGTTCACAAGGGCTGACCTACGAGATGTTGTCCCACATGACAATGATCCCGTGGCATTTTGATTGTCACAGCTGGGAGAAAGGTGCATAGGGTTCTCGTCGACCAGGGCAGTTCTGCAGATATCATGTTCTGGTCGACATTCAATAAGTTGCAATTGTCCCCTGACTTGCTGAGGCCCTACACTGGATGCTTGTATGGGTTCACAGGAGACCAAGTTGAGGTGCATGGCTACCTGGAGCTGAGGACGACGTTTACTGATGGAACGGCGTCGCGTACCGAAAGCATCCGGTATCTAGTTGTGAATGCCGATTCAGCATACAACATCTTGTTGGGAAGACCAGCGCTGAATAGGTTAAGGGCAGTGGCCTCCACACGCCACATGAAGATGAAGCTGCCAGATCTTAGTGGCAAGGTGATTGTGATCAAATCTGATCCAGAGGAGGCCCGGAAATGCTATGAAAATAGCTTGAAGACAAAGAGAGGCGTATTCATGGTACTTAGGCGATTGCCCGTTTCGGATACGCCAATGGAGGTAGAGCCTTTGAAGAGGCGACGCCCGCGGAGTCGACGTCTGCTGAGGCCTCACGCTCGGAGGCGACGCCCAAGGAAGATGCGCCCTTAGAAGAAGCACACGGAGAGGCTTCACCCATGGAAGAAGCGTCAGGGGAGGCGACGCTCGAAGCATCCGATAGGGCGACGCCCATAGAAAAAGATCGCAGAAATGGGTCTCGTGCAGAGGGCGTGTGAGATAGGCGACCCCAATCAGTGGACAACGTGGTAGAAAGGCAGATTGGTGGCAAGATATTCAAGTTGGGACGTTCGTTGAGCTAGGAAGAACAAAACGAAGTGGCAGCAGTGATCTCACGCCACTTAGATGCATTCGCGTTGACCGCCTCAGACATGCCAGGCATCGACCCAGATTTTTTGTGCCATCACCTCACCATGGATGCCAAGGTTCTCCCTGTACGACAGAGAAGGAGGAAGTTCAACGAAGAGAGGTGCCTCGTCGTGAAGGAAGAAACGCAGAAATTGCTAAGTGCTGGACACATCAGGGAGATACAATACCCTGAGTGGCTGGCCAACGTCGTTTCAGTGAAGACGGCGAATGGGAAGTGGAGGATGTGTGTCGACTTCACAGATTTGAACAAGGCGTGCCCCAAGGATTCGTACCCACTGCCCAGCATCGATGCGTTGGTGGACAGCGCCTCGGGCTGCAAGATGCTGAGTTTCTTGGATGCATTCTCAGGTTACAATCAGATCAAGATGCATCCAAGGGATGAGAGTAAAACAGCGTTCATGACGGAGACGTGCAATTACTGTTATAAGGTGATGCCATTTGGGCTGAAGAATGCAGGCGCCACCTACTAGAGGCTAATGGACAAGGTCTTTGCACCCATGCTGGGAAGGAACGTGCAGGCCTACGTAGATGACATGGTGGTGACTTCGCATGAGAGAGGGCAGCACGCAACGGATCTGGAAGAGCTATTTACTACCATATCAAAGTACCGCCTCAAGTTAAACCCGGAAAAATGCGTTTTTGGCGTCGAGGCGGGAAAGTTCTTGGGATTTATGCTCATTGAGAGGGGAATAGAGGCGAACCCTGATAAGTGTGCAACTATCATTGCCATTAGGAGCCCAACCTCAGTGAAGGAAGTGCAGTAGCTAACTGGGCGGATGACGACTTTGTCAAGGTTCGTATTTGCTGGAGGTGAGAAGGGCCACCCCTACTTTCAGTGCCTCAAGAGGAATAGCCGTTTTGCATGGATAGATGAGTGCGAAGCAGCATTCCTCAAGTTAAAGGAGTACTTGGTGACGTCATCTGTGCTTTGCAAGCCCCAGGAAGGCGTCCCCCTTCGATTGTACTTCGCAGTAACAAAGTGGGCCATAAGCTCTGTGCTGGTCAAAGAGCAAGACCAGGTACAAAGGCCCACCTACTTCGTAAGCAAAGCCTTACAAGGCCCGGAGTTGAGGTACCGGTCGTTGGAGAAGGCGGCGTTGGCGGTAGTGTCCTCCGTCAGGAGGCTACGCCACTACTTTCACAGTTTCACAGTGGTGGTAATGACGAACCTCCCCATTCAGAAAGTGCTTTAGAAGCCAGATGTAGCAGGAAGGATGGTTCACTGGGCGGTGGAGCTGTCAGAGTTTGATATTCAGTACGAACCCAGGGGATCCATCAAAGGACAAGTCTACGCAAATTTTGTCGTAGAGCTCTCACTAGAAAGTGCCCCCCAGGAGGTGGAGTTAGGATCGCAGTGGATGCTCTTAGTGGATGGATCCTCCAACCAACAGGGAAGTGGTGTTGGAATAATCTTGGAAGGGCCTAATGGGGTGTTGATCGAGCAAGCCTTACGTTTCGCCTTCAAGGCAAGCAATAATCAAGCTGAGTACGAGGCGCTAATCGCTGGAATGCTTTTGGCCAAGGAAATGGGCGCTCAAAGCCTCGTGGCAAAGAGCGATTCCCAGTTGGTCATAGGACAAGTAACAGGGGAGTACCAGGCAAAGGATCCACAGATGGTTGCGTACTTGAGGTATGTCAAAGTGTTGAAGGGAGCCTTCGCCGCTTTTGAGCTGGTGCATGTCCCAAGGGAGCAAAATGCCAGAGCTGACCTGCTCGCCAAGCTGGCCAGCTCAGGCAAGGGGGGAAGGCAGAGGACAGTCATCCAAGAGATGCCCTAAACGTCGCGAAAGTTTGTGGCAGATAACAGGGTGGATGTCCTTCACATCAGCACGACAAAAGGGAAGCCAAGGAGCCATCACTCTTTGATTCAAGATATGGCGAGGACACCCCGCATCAGCACCTATGCGGCCTCGCCCGAAGGAGAGAAGTGTATGCAAGTATGAGCCTTGGAGGAAGGCGATACGTGGATGATGCCTTATAGGTGATACATTGCAGATGGGATTCTCCCAGCAGAACCTGGAGAAGGAAAGAGGATAAAGAAGAACTCTGCAAGGTACACTCTCGTTGATGGAGTGCTATTTAGGCATGGGTTCACGCATCCAATTCTGACATGTGTGAGTGGCGACCAATGTACGAGGATCATGTCAGAGCTTCACGATTGGATTTGCGGAAGCCATGTGGGGCGAAGGTCATTAGCTTCCAAGGTGATTCGTGCAGGGTTTTATTGGCCTTCAGTGAGTGAGGATTGTGTAAGATACGCCTAGCGATGCAAGCAGTGTCAGATGCATGCTGACTGGCATAAGGCACCTCTAGAGGAATTAAGATCGATTTACAGCCCATGGCCCTTCCACACATGGGGAATCGATATTATGGGGCCTTTCCCTCTGGAGATAAGCAGATGAAATATTTGATATTCGCCATCGAGTACTTCACGAAGTGGATAGAGGCAGAACTAGTGGCACAGATCACTGCGCACAAGGTACAACATTTTGTTTGGAAGAACATTGTGTGTCGTTTCGGGGTGCCAAGGCGTCTCATCTCAGATAATGGCACTCAGTTTGCGAGCCAACAGTTGGGGAAGCTGTGTGCAAAAGTAGGAATCAAGCAGGTGTTTGCATCAGTCGAACACCCCAGACGAACGGGCAGGTAGAATCAGCGAATAGAGTTTTGCTGAGGGGACTGAAGAGAAGATTAGAGAAAGCTAAAGGAGCGTGGGCAGAAGAAGTGCCAAGGATTGTGTGGGCTTACCACACCACGCCTCAACCTTCTACCATGGAGACGCCTTTCAGCCTAGTATACGGGTCAGATGCCATGATCCCAGTAGAGATCCACGAGAGTTCTCCACGTTTTCTAAGCTTTGTGACAGAGGAGTACAATGAGGAAAGAAGGGTAAATCTAGACCTATTGGATGAGGCCAGAGAGGAAGCAAGGATAAAGGCAGAAGCTATGAAGAGGAGAGTGGAGCATCAATATAGCTCTAAGGTAAAGCCACGACAGTTCCAAGTAGCTGACTTGGTCATGCGAAAGGCTCATCCTTACGAGTTGGAGAACAAGTTGTCTCCCAAGTGGACTGAACCCTTCAGGGTGACCGTAGCCAAGGGAAATGGTTCGTACAATAGAGACTCTAGAAGGAAGCCCCATCCCACGCAGCTGGAATGCAGCTAATTTAAAATTTTATTTCAGTTGAAAGTTGGAACACACAGTTGTAAAGGGGACACTCTTTTTCCCTCTCGGGGGTTTTTTAATGAGGTCACCCAAGTAAAAAAGCAGTTCAAGAAAACTTTGTCTCAGTTTTTCCCTCTCACACAGTATAAGATCAAAGATTAAGAAACAAAAGACAAAGACTGAGGAAGATGTCGCCAAGATGAGGCGTCGCCTGGTGTAGGCATCGCCAGATAAGGGAGCAGGCGTCAAATCCAAAGCAAGTAGCAGGAGCGCATGCTCATGCCCAGAGATCAAGACAAAAGGTACGTTCAGTATAAGCTAAAATCCGGGCGCCTAGTCCCTGAGCAGGGGTTAAGGAATTCCTTCGGGACGCCCCCTCCTCAGGTAGGAATAGCTAGCCCCGGTGTCTGATGTTTAGACTCCTCGCAAGGAAGTGGCGGGGGGCGTTTCCTTCTAGCGTGGGCATCAGACAGTAAGAAGTTTCGGAGCAGTGGAGAACCAGGTCACTTGGTGCAGATACACGCAGCTGAGGAGAAGCGTCATCCTTCGGGAAACCTTTTCCTTGGGCGTAATCACCAAAATTCCTGGTCATCTTGGTGTTTAGACACACTAGGGACGATACGACGATGTTTCTAACACGCCTCTCCCTGGGCGTGGGCACCAAGACCACTGATCGCCTTGGTATTTTCAGACACCCTGAGGACGAAATGGCACTACCCCAGGGCAGGCCTCTCCTCAGGCGTGGGCACCAAGAACGCAGAGATAAGGGCTAAGTTGCCTTGGTGTTTAGACTCCCCGTGGACGATACGGCGCTGCTGTAATAGGCCTCTTCACGGGCGTGGGCACCAAAGTGCGACTTTTGTCCCAAGTGTTTAGACATGCTGAGGACGATACGACCTCGCGTTTAGCAGGTCTCTCCTCGAGCGTGGACACACAGTACAGAACAGATAAACAGATAAGTCCTCCTCGCCTTCTTGCGATGTTGAGGCCATAGAAGAGATCAGGTTCTCTCTCGCCCTTGCGCGACGTCGAGGCCAGAAAAGAGATGAGACCCCTTTTCATCTTAAGCGATGGTAAAGCCAGCAATGCCCTTGGTAGTAAGCACCTTGGGATCCAAGTAAGTAAAGAGCAAGTTGAAAAAGCCTTGGGATCCAAGTAAGTAAAGAGCAAGTTGAAAAACTTTTCTAAGTTCAGAAGGCAAGAGAAATTCGAAGAGCAAGAGGAAGAGTAATGATGAGACACGAAGTTAAGTCCTCCTATGCCTTTGGGCAATGACGAGGCAGGCGACGCTTTCATGAGGAAGATTCCTAGTAGATACGAAGGCCAAGTAAAGTTCTAAGTGAAAAGATCAGGAGAAGGGTATGCATCGCGACTCAGAAGGGAAGGGTAAGAGAGAAGGTCACGTGCTACCTAAAGAGTTAAAGTCAAACGCAAAGAAGAGATGTATCGAAGGTAACACACTCGATATAGTAAAGAAAGCAGAAGTAGATAAAGGTGCGAGAATTACAAGAATTTAAAGATAGCATCCGAATGGCATTTAAATAAATAAGATTAGGTGTCAGAGTTACATACAAGTTCAAATATTGTAAGTACTACTTTACAAAAAAGATGGAAAATCTATTGGGCGCTGCTCACTCCCCGAGGTCAAGGGGCACCACTTTCCCATCAACAATGTGGTTGCCAGGGTCACAGTTTGAGGTGTTGATCCCTGGGTTTTCGCATGTGGCTTGGGCCAGAGCCTCTTTGAACCCCTCGTCAAAAGTGCCGGCCATGTCGTCGAGGAGATCTTGGTTGGCCTTCTCACATTCCTCGATCTTGGAGTCCATGGTGGCTAGCTGCTTTTCCAGAAATTCCTTCTCCACTTGAAGCTTTTTCACTTCAGCTTGGGATTTGTCATGTTCAGCTTGGAGAAGGTTGAGAGCTTCAGTCTTCGCAGCTAGCTCCCCCTCAACTTCATTCAGCTTTACCCCGAGGGCTTTGGAGTTCTCAGCCACCACCCTCAGTTCCGCCACCTCCGCCTGCAGAGGGGCCATGGAGCCTAGAAGGTCAGCGTGCTTCTGGTCAGCCTCGCGCAGCCTCAGGGTGGCCGCCTCCTCAACCTTCTGGGTCTCCGCCAAGGAGGCTTGGTAAGCGTCTTCTAGCTTCAGCTTTTCTTTCTTCAGGGCGACCACCTCTCGCTTGAGAGCCTGAAGGGTTTGCATCTCGATGGCCTTGGTTTTTGCTTGTGCGCGCCAATCGAGTGCAATGGAAAGGAAGGCCCCCATGTAGTAGGGCATGCCTTCCTTCTTAGCCTCGCCAGAAGAGCTCCCCGGCGACCTCTCATTGAACCCACTCATTAGTTGCATGATCGCAGGGGGAATCGTCAAAACCTCTGGGGCGGGAGCTTGTGGAACAGTTTGTGTTGGTGGGGGTGTGGATTCTGCCCCCTCCTCTTGGCCTATTTGTGGTGTGGGAGATGTGGCGCTCGGAGGGTTGTCCCTTATGGCCCCACCATGTTGAGAGGATGCAGAGCATGAGGAGATGACTCTATCGGTCCTCCTCCTCTTAAAGACCTGCCGCTCGTCAGAGCCTTCGTCATCGGAGGGGACCATAAGAACGCTCTTGCCCTTGTCAAGGTGGGCTGGAGCAGAGGTGTTGGCCATAGCCAGTGGGACTGTGGCGATCGGAGGGGGTGAGTTGGATGTTTGGAGAGTGTGGGGTGAATTGGTTGTGGGGGCAGTATGTGGAGAATTTGGACTTTGTGGGGTTTCTGAGGGGGCATCAGGGCGCCAGCTTTCGCAGCAGTTGCCTTGTTGCGAGTTGATGGAGGAGGGCCAAGCACACCTCACCATGGAAGCCAAGACCCAAGACTAGACCGTGATGAGCGTCTAGACTCAAGAAAAGAGCGTCTAGGACGTGATGAGGGGAGGCTACACATGGAGCGTCTAGGAGGAGGACTAGACCGTCTAGGCCCTATTACAAGGTCAATGGCTAAGCACATTCACGCCCAAATGGACCTAGCCACGGATGGAAGAGAGAAGACCTTGTATATGTTACATGGAGGCCCATTAGGGGTGGCT
>Ga0123341_1003849_pt1 | contig 13010 bp, 10 predicted proteins | sample Turbeapinknodule_FD_89959 | JGI IMG/M metagenome (GOLD analysis project Ga0123341, IMG submission 89959) | Root nodule microbial communities of legume samples collected from Mexico - Turtle bean Mexico pink nodule | ecosystem: Host-associated > Plants > Roots > Nodule | place: Mexico: Nepantla... | reverse complement strand
TTTTTTAATTTTTTATTATAAAATATAAGTAATTATGAATATTATATATTAAAAAAATTAATTCAAACCTACACACAAAAAGAATCATAATTCATTATTCAAATATTTTTTTAATAACAAGGACAAATTTGTAAACTTACAATAAACCATCATCACAAATCCACTCTATCATCCTCAATCCAAACAACCTCACATATCATCACACATCCTCTCTAATCATCACAAATCCACCCCTCCCCTTCTCACAAATCCCCTCCTCAATCCAAACTGATGGTCAGCGGATACCTTCAACCCAAACTGCGGAACCTAGCTACAAACTGCTATTCATTTTTCTTACACCCTTTCCTAAGTAAACGTAATTTCCTTGCAGTTAATAACACTCAGAAAAATAAACTAAAATTAAGCTTCAAAATAGGTATTTTAAAATTTAAATAATTAAATTAAAATTAAATAGCGTTTTCATTTATATAAATATAAAAATTGATTATTTTCTTATAATAATCCTTAATCCACATTTTGATAGTAGTAAAATATATATTTATTGTTGCTATCTTCTCTATAGTTCTTCTTATTCAAATTAATTATCTTAATAATATAACTGAACACATATGAGAGACCTTCTGTGAGTTATGGTAACTTATTCTCCTAAAATTGATAATATTATGAGATTCTATTTAGTTTGTATATAATAAGATTCCTTTATTATTTACTTTCTAGTACAAAATGTCTTATAATACTTATATTTTAGTTTTTTTAATTTTTTTTATAATTTAAAATTTTATCTAAGATTTTACAATTTGACATTACATCAACATGAGTAATGAGAATTTAGATGTGTCACATGATTTATTTTACAATTTAATATAAAATGGTCTAGGATGAATCATTTAAGCATATTTGTATAAATTCATTTTGCAAACTTTGAAACCAAAACCTAGTGGAGGTTAATTCATCCTGTCTAGTAATCCATATTAATTTTTTCTCAATCTTTTATTGTTTGATAATATTGTCTATATGTTGATTATGATTAAATATCTTTATTCATTAATTCATCAATATCATATATTTACAAGTATAAATTTATATTTTATTTCATGATTCAGCTCTTCTTCTCCACAAAACCCTAATTCTTTTCATTCACCATTTTTTCTTTCTCATTCACATTCATGGCGGAACATAATGACCCCAATGAACCCACATTACCCTCCAAGCGTAAGTCCGATCCTGATCTTCAAGAACTTCCATCAAAAAAACTCGCAACTCCCGACCTCAAAGAAACCCAGGAACCCGAACCTAATGCTGACCACACCGCTTCCCAACCTCCCAATCCTTCCTCCGACCCTAAGGAACTCCAAAACGATGACATGGACCAAAAGGACCTCCTAAACGACGACAAGGAGCTCCAAAACGATGTTGAGGATGAAGACGACGAGGAGGAGGAGGAGAAAGAGAAGGAGGAAGAGGACCGAAAGGGGAAACGGATTTCGCGTGACGACAAGGGAAAAGCGAAAATGGTAGAAGAAGACGACGATGACGAAGACGATTCCGACGACGATAGTGATGACGACGATTCCGACGACGACGGAAGTGACTTCTCCGACGACCCGCTCACGGAGGTCGATTTGAATAATATCCTGCCGTCCAGGACTCGGGGGCGGACGGGGGCGGCGGCGAATGTAGGAGTGCGCATTCCTGGTAACACGGGGAAAGCGGCCACCGCCACTGTAGGCGGCCTCAGCGATGGCGACGATAGCGACGACAGTGATGCTTGAATTCTGCACAGGTTAGTGAGGGTTTTTTTTGGAGGAAAGAGAAATAGCTTTCTCTACCGTGAAAGAAGTGTTCTTTGTTTTCTTCGCCCACAATGCGGTTCTTGTTGTTCCAAAATTCTGTTCAGATAAAATTGTGTAGCCTTTGTTTCCTTTTTACTTTCTCTCGCTTGGTAGGTAGTGTATGGATAGTGATGCTTTGAGGTGATTGGAATTAACACTAAACTTAGAGAGAATGTTAAGTTTTAGAGAATTTGCTGAAGCCTATATTCTAAAGACTACTGACTCCACCTGATTCTGTGAATGGCAAAATACTTGAGATGAAGATACCTTGCCCCATTTTAAATGTTGACTTTAATAGGCAATGGAATCTACTTCTTATGAACGAAAGTCAGTAATTCTTAATGTTTCATAAGTTGTTGTAGACCCATTGTGCTAGAAATATGCATATCTTGTTCAACGTACTTAGTTATATCTTGTTGTAGATTGTAACTGGGCTTCTCTATGATCGCATTCTTTTAAGTTATAAGATATGAGGGGCAGCTCATAGTGTGCAGATTTTAATATATTCATTGTCAGCTAGGGGTTGAATTTTGGGTCTTGACCACCTAAGATGTGGGGCAAGGTCTGGTTGAGCAAAATCAAAAAATCCAAAATCCTCCCCTACTAACGCCATTGTTGAGTCTATCCTAGTTCCCATTTAAATGTGCTGAGCTTAGTTCATACGATCTAATGAATTTTCAGAACTAGATATGTTTCTAAAGACTAAACTACTAAAAGAAAGTTTTTGCCTCAGTTTCTTCTCCAAAGCTCTGTTTTTGTATATTCATCATTATTCTTCCATTTTCTGCGACATTATTGTTTGCAAGGTGAACTCATCATTTGTCTTTCACATATATTCCAAAAGAATAAGTGTAAGGGAACTTCAATGTATTGTATGATTTGCAATATATTTTAATGCTGACTGATTAACATAAATCAATTTTACAGGTAATTAGTTCAAATGTAGACCATCTGTAGCCAAATTTTCCCCAAAATAATTCCTAGTGTTCATGGAAGACAATTTTCATAGGTGTAAATAGCTATTTAACAATGAAAATGAACATATTTCTGATCGCACTATGTGCTTGGAAAAAGGTGACTGTTGTATAATCTGCTGCAATAAGGGGCCTAAGTTCTAAATAAGCAATAATCAATTATACCCCTTCAAACTTTTAGTTTATGTAAACAAGTAGACGTTTCTGTTATCATAATGATATTCTCCTGCTGTGTATATATTGAAGACAAATTAGCGTAAACTTTTATATAACTTGTTTATCAAATTTTACATTTGAACACGTAATTGAAGTATGCCTGATTGCCTGTGCTATGCAAACAATGAACAAAAGTTACTTTTTCAGTTAAGGAAAAATAACTTATTTTATTTCTCAAAGGAGCCAAAAATATGAAAGCACTTTTAAGAGGCATGTCATCAGAAGCATATTAAAGTTAAGCATGAAATTGGTACTTTTCTAAGGTGGTAAAAATAGAAATAGGAGAGAAAAAAACTTTAACCTTGTGAGGCCACACAAGGCCTGCCATTATGCCAGGTCTCTGAAAGGGTTAGACTTATACACCCTTACTACCGTGAGCAGAAAGTTATTGGCAACTGGAACCAATGGCATTGAATGTAAAATGTATTAACCTTATTACACCAAGCTTCACCCTCTAACAGTACAAACATAGATTTTTTAAACATAATAGTTCTTTTTCTATAGGCTTTTTATGAAATAAATAATCGCAGAATAAAGTGTTCTTCGTGAGCAATAACTTTCACAATAAGGCCAAACAGATACTTGTTTACATTGATAGCTTCAATTTAAGGATTTCAATTATTTGAGCTTTTCTTTGTGTCTATCAGCAGATTCATCATTTTGTGGAGGGCATTTGAGGGGGAGTATTGGGTCTAGACGTTTTGACTATTGGTTGGATTTATTTTATCTATAGGACAGAATATGTTTGTCTTGCTGGGTGAGGATAGTGAGACGTAAATAATGGCTAAGCATTTGTCTGCGTGTTTGGTTGTTCTACGGTTTGTGATCAGAAATCTTCATGGATTGGTGTAGAATATCCTCCTTTTTTTTAAAATCGGCAATGTACGTGATGGTGCTTAAATTACACCAATATTTTTCTCTGTCCTGAAAATTTACAGATTCCTCTCTCAAGGGATGAAATGTGCTGTATTAAACTCCATTTTCCTGTCAATAAACTTCAGCAGCTTTCAGCTACCATGAGCGGGCCCTCTGGAGCATTTTCCTCTCTTTTGAACTCCCTATTATAAACTTTTGGACTATAGAAGATGAAATGTAGTTCTCAAACTTCGATTCATCTTTTAAAGTCTCAATGATGCTAAGAGTCTGTAATTGAAATGAAAGTTCCACAATCTTCTAGAGAAACTATATTGGTCTTTAATACTAGTTGTCAATTAATAATTTTCTATATTGGTCTTTAATACTAGTTGTCAATTAATAAGGAGAAAGTTATTAGTGGTGCAAGTACAAAAGATTAATCCCTTATGTCAAATGAGTCTATAATAAACTTTTAACTTTAGAGTCGTTGCCAAGTCACAGAGGTTTACGCAATCCTCTTGCATAATGGGTTCAAGCCCAAACCTATGCTAGACCCTGCCGTGGAGGGAGTTCTATTAGTACCAGGTTGATCTTGTTTTGTTATCATTGGCTCCGGACCATGTGGAGTGGACCATATAACCCAATGTTGGAAGGAAAATTTATCTGAAGCAGCCCAACATCCCAGTACTTGTTATTTTACAAAGTTATTTTATTTATTCCATTCACGAAGCCTTTTTGGAGGGTTTATGGAACTTTATCGACTTGCGTTGGGGTGGCTGTTTATTTTTTACTAGGGTGTGGCGAAAACCCTCAAATCTTAAAAGAGTTGGTGTTCAAGACAAACTGCGTTGAAGTCATTTTGCTGAAGACATACATGGCACAAGCATGGCCATTTCTATGTTCCTAAAAGGAGATTATAATTCTTGTAAATATCTTACCACAACTTGTTTGCAAAATTTTAATGCATGACACGATTACATCGGCTTTGTGAAAAATGAAGATACCTTTCAGAATAATTTTATCTATCTTGACTACGCCAGATAGGCTTTAAGTGGCAACAAGTTAGTTAAATATGAGAAACACTCATTCTATTTAAGATTTGTGTGATATATGACACTATCAGAAAGGAAGAGTTTGAATGGTAACCATTCTTTAATTCCTTTCCGTCACCTAACATTTTACCAAATTTAGAATGTTTTGGTTCGTTAAGTTTGGGGTCACAACCACTCAAAATTGCGTCCGAATAAAGAGTGGGAGCGATTTTCATTTATCTTTTGAGGCACCATATATCACAACATTAGTACATTGGAATAAATTTTGGTACACAAAAAAAACTGCTTTTATTATTCCATAAGATGCCAATAATTGACTTAATACATTTCAGTTTCAGGTGTGCCTATCACAACTCCCTATTATGGTAATGTTTTATTCTTTTACTTTTTTCTTTAAAAGGAGAATTTGAAAAATAAAGCTCTTGACGTATGCAGTAGCTTAATTCTGAAAGAGGAATATATTTCAAAAGGGTAGAAGAAATTTTTGGAAAGAACCATTTCTACAATTCCTGCTCTTTCTCTCTCATTCTTTTCTCTTTTTGTTTCCTCCTACTCTACTTCTCTCTCTGTCTGCCCTCCACACTTTCCTTTTCTCTTTCTGCCCATCTCTTTTCAGTTACGAGAAATCAAAACTCTCCAATAATTATTTTTCATCTTTAAATTAGTTATAATTTCAAAGTAAATTTAAGCAACAAAATGCTATGTAAAAATTGAGGGTCAAGAACTTTTTAAATTATGTTCGTTACACTAGAAGAGGGGAGGGTAACTTCCTTTTTTTTTCTCTCTCATTTGATTTCGATCAATAACAAACGAGGGAGGATTCTTGTTTAAGATCCACGTCAAAAACTATTTCATCCATATTTGGAACAAAGAGACAAGGAGAAAGGTGTGAATAGCAAGAGCAATGACTTATCTAACTTCTATTTTTGGAAAATTCTCCCTACACCTCCATACTTTATCCTTCTTCTTCCATACTTTTTATAAATTCCAACAATAATTTTCTTAGTATGATAGATAGTGTTGTGTCTTCTTCTTCATTTTCAAGTGGTGATGGTTGCTTTTGTGCTAGTTGTTTGTGATGGCTGATGGTGAACATTGATGATTGAGGTAAGACCTAAGAAGCCCAGATACGAATACGGGCACAGATACAACACGGACACGGAGATACGGCTAAACTGAAAATTATAGGACACGAGACATGGCTATATATAAATTAAAATGTAGTAATATATTTTGTTATATGAAAAAAAATCAAGAAAAACATAATTTAACTTTTACTTTTGGAGATTTTAATATTTTGTTTGAGATTTTATCATATTTTATCTGAGATTTAGTGTGGAAGAGAAGAAGTCTTTAAAACACTGAACCACATCTTTTTTTCTAGCTTTTCTGGCGTGTCCAAGGAGGGAAACGTGTCTCCTCCGGCATATCCTGAAAGAGGGTCGTTTCCGGCCCAATAAAAAGCACGCTTCCGTCGCGTGTTCGTGTCCGTGATGTATCGGAAACACCGACGACGCCTTTTTGACCGTATCCGAGCTTCATAGGGTAAGACACAAGACTCCAAGAAAAAATATCAACAAGGTGTAAAAATAAAGTACAAAAGTAAATATATATATATATACACACACACTAGGGAATATCAAACACAACAAATCTTCTAAGTCTTTCACACGTGCTCAAATGATGGAACTGCTTTCTCAAATACTGTGACTGAAAATGAGGTATGGGGTCTGAGAGTACAACTAGAATTATTTAAAAATATGAAATTTTACTTTATTTAGGGTTATTTAAATTTTTTAAAAATGTTAAAATTGATTTTTCATAATTAATATGGAGATCGATGACCGAGGTATGCAACACTATTTGTCTTACTTTTTAAAGAATATTTATGTTTGTTTAAAACCCTTTTCGTCTATTCATTTTCTATACATTCAAAACAGAAGAAAAAACATTTTTTTCATTGTTTTTTTTTTATCAAACCCTAAAAATAATCTTATTTTATCTTTCTTTTATTTTTCTTCTCTTTTACTTTCTTTTTCTTTATTTCTTTTTGAAACTAAACATGCATGCTTATAGAAGAAAATATTAAATTTCTCTATAATTCCCACTTTCTTTTTGTTCTATTGTTTTTTATTTCATTGTTTCTGTTCCTACTAGGGAGATGAGACCTAGAAAATTGTTGAAGTTTTCTTCTCCTTCCTTCGGTCGGTCAGCTTATTGGGTGATGAGCTATGATTCTTCTCGTCCTCCTGCTTCTCCTTCGGCACTCGGTCTCGGGTGAACACCGGATGGTGGGGGTACCTGCGAAGGCACTCTGACACTCAAGTCAGTAAAGCGGGTGGTCAGCTCTCAGGTAGGTGAACAGTAGTAAATGACATACCTTACTCTTTGGGATGCGTGCTATTTATATTATTCTAATGGGCCTTCCTTGTTGGGCCTGTTTATCGAGGTGGATACCGCTTAGGGTTGTCTTACCTAATTCTTAATGATGGGTTAACTTCACTGATCTTGGTTTGAGCGTTAACGGTAATAGGGGTCGGCCGTCGGCCAAGTTTCCCCCAGTATGGGTCGGCCATCGGCCAATTTCCCATGGTCTTGGTCGTTTCGGCCAAGTCTTCTAAGGTCTCGGCCAAGTGGGTCGTCGGCCTCATCATCTCGGCCAAATCTCTCAAGTCTTCGCTAGGTTCCCTTGGTCTCGGTCAGGTGAACTCGGCCTCGGGCAGACAGGTGGATCTCGGCCTCGCCCATACCGGTACACTTGCCCCCCAGGCTCGAGGGCAGATATGCTAGATGTGCCTGATGAGTTTTTAATGATGGGTGTCGGTCGGTCTCCCTTGACCGCGCGGTTGTTTCATTTCTCGAGGTATGACGTGACCCTAGACGACGTGACATGATTGGCATTAATGAGGGGTTATTTTTGGGTGGGGACCGTTGTGGGCCGTTGGATTCGAGAGACCTTAACGGTTGGGATTGATTTGGCGCTTCGAATTCCGAGGCCCACCCTATAAATAGGGGTCTCCATAGTGCCGTGACGCTATGTTTTCATTTGTGAGCCTGTCTGATAGCCGAGTGTTCTTCCGCCCTAGCTCTGAGATCCGAGTGACTTCTCGCCCTTTTTTGCTAGGTTCGACCTCGTCCAATATTTACAAGGTTAGTGATGTCGACCGTGTCTCGGCCAACGTCTTCTTCGTCTGACCATTCTTCCCCCTCTCTCGGTCGCCCCTCTCCTACCCTTGGGCTTTCTTCCTCTTCTTTGTCAACCTCTTCTTCTTCATCTGCCACCGATTCCTTGTTCGAGGTGCCACCCATGGTAGAGGTGGTTACGGGGGACGACCCGGTTAACGCTGTTGACCGGTCAGACTCTCCCTCAGCTAACGTCGTCGACCGGCTGGATTCTTCCCCGGCCAACGTTGTCGGTCGGCCGGACTCTCCTCCGCCCAACGTTATCGACCGGCCGGACTCTCCCCCGACGGCCATTCCGCTCGTGGATCTTAGTTGGGTGGATCCCAAGGTTGTTGAGTTCTCCTCCACTTATGATACCGAGAAGTCTGTGGCTACGTTTTTGGCCAAGTACCCGGTGTTGAAGGCGGGCGAGGATTCCGACGATTCTAGGGATCCAGACTACTTTAGGATCTTGCCTTGCGGGTCAACCGAGAGGGTGTGTATGGACCGGGCTGGTGTCGGTCCTCCCTTTTTTTACATGTACACTTGCTTCTTTTCAGATCTTCATGTGTCCCTTCCCTTTGATAAGTTCACAATGGACGTCCTTCGGGCGCTCAACGTGGCACCCACCCAAGTGCATCCAAATACGTGGGCGTCCCTTCAAGCGTTTCGTTTGTTGTGTGACACCATGCGGCTTCGCCCCACCCCTTCTTCCTTTCTTTCTTATTATGGTTCTCACCTCGGTCGTCTTGCCTCTTGGCTTTCCTTGGCCGGCCGACCAGGGTACTTCTTGTTCGACCCTTTTGTGGTCTCGTATAAGAGGTTTAAGGAAAGGTTCGTCAAGGTCGTCATTCGGCCCGAGGCGACGACCTTTTTCTTTGACCGATCCGGTCGGTCTCGGTTCCCCCTGTATTGGACCTCCAAGCCCAAAGATTTTAAGTTTTGGCCGAGGCCGACGTAGAGTGAGGAGGAGGTGGAGATTCTCTCCTTCTTCGACACACACCCGAGGAAGCTTCCTTGTCGATCGCTGATCGGTGCATATACCGAGACGGCGCGTTGGGCGACCATTAGGGATATGGGCTCGTCTTTTGTTGTGTCGGTCGGTATTTTCCTTTTCGTTTTCTAACTTGTGTTTTTTTTTATTTGCAGCAAGGATGGTTCAAGAGAAACCGGTCGGCGCTAGCGTCCTCGACGAATATCGAAAGAGGGCGGCTGACCGAATGGGACGTCGAAGCATCAACGTTCTACCTGCGAACGCCCTGGCCACCCCTGCTGCTGAGAGGGACTCAACCGACCCTTCCCGCAAGTCCAAGAAGAGGACGAGGGATGGTGGTAACATTGCCACCACCACTCGTTCCCCCGGCTCTATACCGACGCTGCCTCCCTGCCGTGAGATGGTCGAGGCGGGCTCTCTCTCCCCTCGGCAACATGGAGCAAACATCCGATGCTCCAGTTGGTGGACGTCGGCCATCGACCTCGGCCCTAGATCTTCTAGGGGGGAGTCTCAAATTCACGCGCAGAGTTCGCGTGGCTATTTCGAGGAGACTCGGGAGTCGATCCGGTCAATCAACCCCCTGGATTTGCTGAAAAGCGGTTTAGAGCTCATGTGCCGGTCCATTGTTCTTGTTGAGCATGAGATCGAAGGCCGTGACCGGCACGCCAAGGTCATCTCTCGGTTGGAGAAGGAGCTGATCGAGGCTCGCGAGAATCTGAAGCGATCCTTGGCCGCCGTTGGCGGCCTCTCAACCAGCGCTGCCCGGGAGGTTGCTAAGAGGGAGATCGCTGAGAAAAGTGCTGCCGAGGCGAGGCGGATTTTGGCTTTGGCCAAGGAGGAGGCCTTGAGGGCGGCAGCTGAAGCTGTCGAGGTGAAGAAGACGGCCGAGGAGAAGCTCTCGTCTCGGTCGTTGAGTTGGTCGCCCTCCAAGTTGCCAAGGAGTAGGTCGAGGCTAAGCTCGACCAAAACTATGAAGAGTCGGAGGAGCTGCTTAAGCAGTGCTTCGACCGAGCAGTGCGCCAAGCCCATGTTCTCTATGGGGGGCTGCCGGGCACTAGTGAATTCAACATGGATTATGAGGTTCACCAGGATCGGTTGGTTCCGAGTGCCGAGGTGGGGACTCTGGCGGCACAGGAGGCTCCGGCGGCCGGGACCCATGAGGGGGAGGTCGAGGCCGAGGAGGGAGAGTACGTGGAGATCCAAGACTGGGTTTCGCCCTTGGCCGGGTTGTGGCCTTGTCTTTTTATTTTGTTTCCTCCGAGGCCGGGGTGTGGCTTCCTTCTTTTGCAAATTTAATATATCTCGTTGCTTTTTTCTTTTTATGAATTCGCACAAGTCAATCGTGTCGGTTGTTTGTCTAGATTGTCCGATTGGTCGCTTGTGATGTTTAATTGAACAAGTAAAAATGGGCGGTCAGCCACTTAATTGTAAAAAATGGATGGTCGGCCACTTAATTGTGATTTTTAATCGAACAAGTAAAAAAAGGGTGGTTGGCCATTTAATTGTGATGTTTAATTGAACGAGTAAAAGTGGGTGCCCGGCCATTTAATTACGATTGTTAAATCGAGCAAGTTGATTTGGGTGGTCGACCATTAATTGCGATGTTAATCGAGCAAGTATAACTGGGCGTTCGACCATTAATTGCGATGTTAATCAAGCAAGTTAAATAATCAGTTAAGGCTTCGTCCCGTCCGAACCTGGGGTCGATCTCGGTAGGGTATGCCGGTTAAGGCTTCATCCAGACCGAGTTGAGAGAGGTGTTGGCAGGGTATGCTGGTTAAGTCTTCGTCCAGACCAAACCTAGGGGTCGGTCTTGGCAGGGTATGCCGGTTAAGGCTTCATCCAGACCGAGCCGAGGGAGGAGTTGACAGGGTGTGCCGGTTAAGGCTTCGTCCAGACCAAACCTGGGGGTCGGTCTCGGCAGGGTATGCCGGTTAAGGCTTCATCGAGACTGAGCCGAGAGAGGTGTTGGCAGGGTATGCCGGTCCACAAGGGTCTTCCGTATGGTGAATCGGTCTATATCGACCGCTATCACCATCGGGTCGTCCTGCTGACGGTAGTCTATGCCCTTAAAGTTCTCGTTCATGAACGTGATGGGTGGCATCCTCGGTCAGAATGCCACCGCATTTACTTGGTGTACCGCCCGGAGGTGCTTCTTCCGGGCGTTGTTCGTGCTTCCTCCCCCGGCGAAGCCAGCGGCTATAGTGTTGATAACCTCTCGGTTACCTCTCCTATCGGCCTCCCTGGGGGGGTCGTCTCTTTGGGGGGGATCGTCCCTTGCGGGTTGTCGGTCGCCCCTGTTGTCTTGGTCATTTTGGTCGCGTTGGGGTGACCTCGTCTGCCTGGGTGGGTCTCGGCCGTTCCTGACGAAACGGCGAAGATGCCCAGCTTGGATAAGTTCATCGATCTTATCCTTAAGGGCCTGACACTCCTCGGTCGAGTGTCCGGTGTTTTGGTGATATCGACACTGCTTCCTCCGGTCGGCATTATTTGGGCTGGCCACCTTTCTTGGAGGAGGGATCAACTCGGTGTTGAGGGCCTCGTCCAGAATCCTCCCCCTCTCGATCGTCAGGGGTGTGTATCTTGAGAACCGGATCGGCCGGTCTCGGTTGTCCCAACGTCGGTCATTTCTTTGACCCGGCCGCCCCTAGCGATCCTTTTCTTCCTTGTTTTTCTCCCCGCCGGCCTCGACACGGGCCTGGTTGCGGAATTCTCGGAGTTCTTCCAGCTACATGTACTTAGCAACTCTTTTTCTCAGCTCGTCCAAGCTATCGGCCGACTGCATGCACAAGTTGTCGGCAAAGAGCCCCAGACGAAGGGCCGTCAGCATGTGGTGCATGGCAACATCCGGACTTAGATTCCGGATGCTCATTGCCACCTTACTGAACCTATCCACAAAGGTTCTCAATGATTCTCCCTTCTCCTGGCGGATGCCTACCAAGGCGATGGAGGTCAGATGGTGTGGCCGGCTGGTCGCGAACTGGGTTTCAAACTTTGCGACGAGCGTGGCAAAGCTACCGAAGGAGTTGGGTGAGAGCTTGGTGAACCAACTAAGGGTTGCACCCTTCAAGGATGTGGGAAACACTCGGCACAGCACGACGTCGTCCGAGGTGTAGAGACTCATATGGGTGGTGTAGGCGTCCATATGCTCGTCTGGGTCAGTCGACCCGTCATATCGGTCTCGGTTGAAACCCTTCCACTTCTCAGGCAGTGGGACTTCGATGATGGTGTTGGTAAAGGGGTGTCGGCACTTCGGGTCGGCCGTCAGGGTCGTCCGGGTGGACCTGATTAGGCACGACTCATCGCCCATCTCGATTTCTCGGGGAGGGGGTCAGCCTCTCGTCCCCTCGGCCACATCTGGGTCGGGGGGAGAGGTGTAGGACTTGCCGACAACATTCGTCGGTATGACGGAGGGTCCTCCCTCCCCCAGCTTCTTCTTCATCTCTTCGTTCTCCCTACACCTCCCTTCAGCTCTTGCTCGTTTTTCTGAGCAACCTCCTCGGCCTTCCTTCTCATCTCGGCCATCTCTCTCTGGAGAGACAACAACAGCATTGTTTGGTCGGCTTCAGTCATTCTCTCCATGCTTCTGGTTTAGACCATATACTTTTTTTCCTTCAGCTAGTTTCCCTCGATCCCACGGTGGGTGCCAATTGTTCCTACTAGGGAGATGGGACCTAGAGAACTGTTGAAGTCTTCTTCTCCTTCCTTCGGTCGGTCAGCTTGTTGGGTGATGAGCTGGGATTCTTCTCGTCCTCCTATTTCTCCTTTGGCACTCGAGTGAACACCGGATGGTGGGGGTACCTACGAAGGCACTCCGACGCTCAAGTCAGTAAAGCGGGTGGTCAGCTCTCAGGTAGGTGAACAGTAATAAATGACATACCTTACTCCTTGGGATGCGTGCTATTTATATTATTCTAATGGGCCT
>Ga0123341_1003848_pt1 | contig 13011 bp, 9 predicted proteins | sample Turbeapinknodule_FD_89959 | JGI IMG/M metagenome (GOLD analysis project Ga0123341, IMG submission 89959) | Root nodule microbial communities of legume samples collected from Mexico - Turtle bean Mexico pink nodule | ecosystem: Host-associated > Plants > Roots > Nodule | place: Mexico: Nepantla... | reverse complement strand
TTTTTAATTTTTTTAAATTAATATTAAGTTACTATTTTTATATATAAAGTAACTTTTGACTTTTTCCTTAATTCCTCTTTATTTTAAGGTAATAACACAAATTTTTTCTTATTCTACATTTATTTAATATATCTCATTTGAATCATTTAAAATATATAACTATTTTCAAATTTTTTTAAAATTAATATTAAAGAACAGTTTTTATATACAAACAAACTAACTCTTGACTCTTTCCTTAATTCCTCCTTATTTTAAGGCAATAACATAAAGAAAGAAAGAAAGAAAGAAAGAAAGAAAGAACATACCCTCACCCTCCTTCTCCTCCTCCTTCTGTTCCAACACCAAATCTCACATGTCAAATAAAATAACCTTCATTTTTCAATCATTCTCTTCACTCCATTTCAAACAACTCTATTTTTTGTTAAAATCATCATTTTTTTGTATCTACCATTAAGTGAATTATACCCTTACGTGAACATCACACTCTCTGATTCAAAAACTACCAATGGAAGAAGAGAAAAAGATTGAAGAAAAAGAGAAACTCAAATCAAAGAAAAAAAAGAGGTTGATTAATTAATTCATATTTTTTCTATTACATGTTATTTTTTGTTTTTTAATTTTAACTCACTTAAAATTATTTATGTATATTAGATTTTTATCATCATGAAAATTGAGGATAAGAGAAAAAAATCGAATACTACGGATACTAGTTATTATAATTTTAATCAATTATTTAATACATGAATTGTGCAAGATAACCTCCTTTTAAATATTAATGAATAGATATTCTAACAAAATTAAAGATGAACGATGTCTCAATCTAAGACAAATAAAGTCATAAAATAGATAGACAAATAAAGTCTTTGAATTAAAAAAATTCAAAAAAACTTATATTTATCTTGTCCAAAAATTGGACAAGTAAGACCCAACATTAGAAACCCTACCTGATCCTACTCAACCAATCCCATAAAATTCAACTTTTTTTCCCTTTTCTGTAGTGTAAAATTCAACTCTTCTGAAGAATTAAAGTGATTTGGCAACAGCAAAAATAGCTGGTTTTGAAAATTAGTAGAAATTATGGAATATAATAATATAAGAATTAGAAACCCATCCCTTGCAGTTCACACTCCACACATGATTATTATTGTAAACAAAATTCCACCACAATCACTCTTGTCCCTCCCACCACCTTAAACGTTCCGATCACCACCCATCTTTTTTTTCATTCTGTTTCTCACAAATCCCAACTTCATCTCTTACCCATAAGCCCTCAAAAACCACTTTCCAAAACACTATACGCTGCTTTGCATTCACTCTCCATTAATGCCTTTTTGTTTTCCTCCATGGACCCACCTTCCTCCCTTCCTCTCTTCCTCATCCTCACTGTAAACCCACATATTTTAAACCTTCACCACCCATGAACGAATGAATGTATGTGTGTTTTGTGCTTTGCTCCTACCCAACGAGATGAACAAGAACGATTCTCCAAAGGATTCGGGCGACAACTCCGTGACCCACTTTGATTTTCTCAAGAAATTTAAACGCTTTTCCACTCTTGACTCTTCTCTTGGAGTTCTCGCTTTCTTCTTCCTCGCTTCTCTCTTCATCGCTTGCTTCTTCTACTTGGATTACAAAGGGTTCCGCTCCCGAGCCACCTCTATCCTTGACTTCCATTTTTCACCACCTTCAACTTCTTCTGTTACTTCTTCTTCTGCTTTTCAACCGGTTCAGTTTCTGAGCCCAGATGGTGATACCTGTGATGTCTTTGATGGGAATTGGGTTTGGGATGAGACTTATCCCCTTTACAATTCCGCCAACTGTTCCTTCTTGGATCAAGGTTTTCGCTGCTCAGAGAATGGCAGGCCTGACACATTCTACACAAAATGGCGATGGCAACCCAAGGATTGCAACTTGCCTAGGTTCTAACCAACCCCGCTTTTTCCAATTTTTTAATCTGTTGGTTTTTCGAGTTTAATTTTGGATTTTGTGTTGGTTGGTTGGAATAGGACAGTGCTGAAAAAATGAAGACAAAAAGGGAAAGCTTGATTTTGGTTTGGTTCGTGTTGTTTCTCTGAACACAAAATGATTTTGGAGTTTTTGTCTCGTAGTTGATTGCTTATGGGATCACCACCGTCCATGCCCTGAATTTGATTAATTGTTTCTAATGAACTATCCTTTTTTTTTTATTAACTTTGATTAACTTGTGATTGTTTTTTTTTGTTGTTGTTTAACTTCGTATGAAGCAAGCGTTTGTTCTTTTGCTTTTTAACTTTACTAGTATGAATTGGTATGAAGGAAGTGTTTGTTCTTTTTTTTTTTTGCTTTTTTGGATTGCTGGGTACGAAGTAAAAAAGGTGCTGGCCTAACGAAAAGTTAGGATGTTGCCAGCGATTACAGACGAAGAAGAGCGTGTTTGTGTTATTGGTTTTGTTACTGTTAATGATTCCTAAATTGTCACTGTCTACTGTTAGTTTCATTTGTCTTTAACTGCCTATCAATAATCTCTGGCGTATTGCTCAAGTTCAACAACTACTCCGGGTTTGTTTTTCTTTATCGAAAAAGGAGAAAAAAATATTTGATTTGGGGGGTAAGCTGCTATGGTGTTTCCTGCTCTTAGTTGAACAACTTATTCTGTTTGTGTTTGATTCTTCTTCTGTTCCTGCAATCATCTCCTGTTGACTTTAGATTTAGTTGCTGGAATGAAATATGACGATGGACTATATTTTAACAGGTTTGATGCAGGGAAGATGTTGGAAAAGCTACGGAACAAGCGACTGGTTTTTGTTGGTGATTCAATTGGAAGAAACCAATGGGAATCACTCCTTTGTATGCTCTCTTCGGCAATTCCAAATAAGGCTCGGGTCTACGAAGTTAATGGGAACCCAATTACAAAGCACACAGGCTTCTTGGCATTCAAGTTTGAAGATTTCAACTGCACCATTGAATACTATAGATCACCGTATCTTGTAGTGCAGGGACGACCTCCTTCTGGTGCACCTGATGGGGTAAGAATGACTTTGAGACTGGATCACATGGACTGGATTTCACATAAGTGGAGGGATGCAGATGTGCTGGTTCTCAATGCTGGACATTGGTGGAATTATGAGAAGACTGTCAAAATGTAAGGCCTTTTTTATCTGTTGTTCCGTTGTCATTCTTAATAATTCAATCTTTGAGTGCCACCTAAGTTTGGTTAATAGTGCATTTTTGGCTTAGCTTATGATGATAGTTTCCAAATCCCTTTGATGATAGTTTGGGACAATATTTTATACTCTTCATGTGATTAAACTATCAATGTTGATATAATTATGACTTTGATTTTTGTCTCATTTCTTTACTTAGGGGCTGTTACTTCCAAATAGGGGAGGAAGTGAAGATGAATATGACTACTGAAGACGCATTCAGGAAATCAATAGAGACAGTAGTTGATTGGATTGCGAATGAAGTAAACATAAACAAAACTTACGTCCTTTTCCGAACTTATGCTCCTGTCCATTTCAGGTTTGCCTAAACTTTCAAATTGACTGAACTGTCCATAGTATTTTCATTTGCTCAAATAATTTTCTACTTGTGAACTCGGTTACAGTGCTCCTTCTCCTATAAATTTATTAGGGTCGATGAATTGACATCATTTTGAGCAACCACATTGGGTATATAACTAATGTGGAAGGGAGTTATACTTGAGAGGAGTTTGTTGGAATCAAGTGAGTTGGTTGGTGTTTCACATTGGGTAGATATATGTAAGAAGATCAATATATAAGGAGAAAAGACTTATAAGTCTGTTGTTTTAAGGTTTTGGATTGAAAATGGTGGGTCATAGTTTCTTACGAGTTTGTTCATGATTTACGTCAACAAATCTCTCAGATGTCTTCCTTAAAAAAAAAAACCCATCAGTCTTCTACAGGATTTTCCTCTTAATGCATCTTTTGACAAGCATTTTTGTAAGTGTATTTTGGTTTTGGCGCATGGCTTAAATTTTAAGACTCAAGGACACAATTAAGGGGCTGTCCTCTATTAACAGATGCATATACTTACTGGTTACAACATTAACTCCATGGTAGGTGGCATTAAAGAAGTTTTCCAACTCTTACTCATCTAACATGTTAATTGGCATGTATCCATTGAATGCTGAAACAAAATTTTAAACACATGATAAACCTGTGTACATTAGTTGTGTTATTTTTGCTCAGGTATATTTCTGTTTCCATATTCTTGTTGTCTTCGTTCATGTCTAGCTGATGCGATTTTGTGCCGTACTATTAATTTCTGTACAGCTCCATTTTTTAACAAATTGTCAAAACCTTTTTTTAACACTTTCTATATCTATGACTAAATGACTTCTAACATGTGGAAGAAGATGAGCGAGTTGTTAACACATTCATTGGGTGTAGCAGGGGTGGTGACTGGAATACTGGTGGTGGTTGTCACATGGAAACATTACCTGATTTAGGTTCCTTGCCAGCAGTATCCGACATCCATTTCAGAACCGTCGTCGATGTCTTATCATCAGAACGCAGAAAAAGATCAGAATTTTTGAATCCGGACTTGCTTAATGTCACACAAATGTCAATTCGCAGGAGAGATGGCCATGCATCCATTTACTATCTTGGACCAGATGGTACAGCCCCAATGCAGCGGCAAGACTGTAGCCATTGGTGCCTACCTGGTGTTCCCGATTCATGGAATGAGCTTCTTTATGCCCTTCTTCTCAAGAGGGAGGAATTTTGGGAACAGAGAGAGAATACCACAAATGTTTCTCAAGTTCCTCTATAATTGACCTATACAGTTTGCAGAGAATGTTATAAGTTATACAAATCAGTGACAACCCTTTTTGAGCGAGGTGAAGCTGCAAGTTGAATTTGGCGTTGGTGCACCTAACTTTTTGTTAGTTTGCTTGATGTTACAGAATTTTATTCTTAGCAACCAAAGAAATTTATATGTTTTAATGTCCTACAAAATGATTGTTTGACCCTCTTTGTTGTGGTCTGCCATTGTAGGTGAACATATCTAGATGGGATGGGAACTTAATTTTGCATGGTGAGTTTCAGGGATATCTTGTACAAAAAAGGAAAAGTAACAGTTGAGATTCAAACCTGATTGGTTAGAAGGCATACAGATTTTTTTTTTTGTAAATTTCATATGATCCATGATGTTGCTGGTTCTACATTGTATATAACAAAAGATTTTCAAACTTTTTAATATTTGTTGTTATTTATATAGGCAAATACTTGAGAGTAATTTATGTACGTTCAATAACTAATAAAATGATAAAATGGTATATATTAATATTAAGTGATTAATTCAAAAGGGTGCTGCAGAATTAATCCCCACGCTCAATCCCCGATTTCATTCATGCAATCTGGTTCAAGTTTCAAGATTTATTTGTATTTTAAATTTTCTTTGAATAATACTCACGAACCATATAAATTAGATTAGCTGTTCTTGAAATTAGCATTCTGCACTTAACGTAAACTATACTCGGCAATGCCTTTGGTTAATCGCGTTTGAGCCTAACACAACTGGGATCTCATGTCATTTCTTGTTGAAGTGTTTGGACCAGTAAGTACAGAAACTGAAATAGTTTTTAAAATTATACTTAAAAGTGATTATATTCGATAATACTAAAAACAGATGCAAGTTTTGAAAACTCAGGAGAGTTTTGTTTTCAAAAAACTGAACCAATTTCATCTGGACTAGTTGGATTCGTAAGATGGATACCAGAACATTGGTGTTCCCAGAAAGAAAAACCATTTTCCTTTTACAATATCACGCAAAACAGTCCAGAAAATATTATTCTTTCAAATTCCCAACAATTTATCGAGGTAAACGAGGCATCTTAAATACTTTTGTACCTTTTTCCCTTTTTTAATGCATAATCTTTCCCCTTCTGAAGTTTCAATATCACGCAACTGATCCCTTGCTCAACATGCATAAGAATCGTGTACATGTTATGTACCATGAAAAAGGGGAACAAAATTATAGAAACCTCAAGAATCATACCGCAAATCTAGATTTTTTTCAATATAAACAAAAGAATAAAGAAACCAGACTGCAGGAAAGACTTTCTCCACAGAAAAAAAATCATTGTTGGTAGAAAAAAAAGAGAGTTTCCTATTGGCATACATATAAATCATATATGAAGAAAGAAAAATCTTGGATTACTTTGAGAAAAAAAGTGTAGAAATGGATACTTAATTAAGGCATAATTGTGAGCAAAGTACATGGCACATATTTGCATTACAATTACAAACTGTCTAAAAACTTTCGATGGAAAGTTGAACAGCAAAGCTCCAATTGTGTCTAATCGTCAAATGGGTATTGCTCGTACCTGATTGTACAATCATGGAGCACTGAACGAGCTCCTATCCGTGGTGCCTGGCATGTGGTAAACAAGGCCGTTTTAGCAGCACCAAGACATGTTTTGCAATCAGAGGATGTGAGATTAAGGTTACAAGTAGCATGCCCATAGGCATAGGCAATAGGATATGGTGAAATGTTGTGGTACTCATAACTCTTTTGTGTTCCTGTTTCCTTCTCTAAGTCTCCCAAAACATAACTTAAACTGATGGCAAAAGGGTCCCCTGAGGTGAACACCCCACTGTTGCAGAGAACGTTGATGATGCTCGTGTTGGGAACACTCTCAGCAACACTCCACAGCCACAACAAACCAATTCCAATTATTACACATTTTGTTGGTATACTCATCTTTTTCTAGTCTTTGATTGAACTCTAGCATACAATGTGTTGTGTTACCTTCTCGTGTAGGTCCTTCCTTGACTTTTTGCTTTATCTACTCCTACCTACATTGGTTTATACTAAGCTTTTGTCTCTTTTACATGTTCTTTATTTTTTTAATCCAAAAAGACATCTTCAACAAAAATTGTCTGCAATTAAGTCTTTTTGAATTGTAAAGATGATTAAAGTAAGTTTCATCTTTTATAATCAAATTTTCTCTCAAGTATAGAGAAAAATTCAACTCTTAACAAGAAACTAAACTATTTAGTGATCTTATTGAACATGTTAGATATCCCATTACAAAGAACATACTATTTATTTATTTTTTTAACTCACGCCAATTTATTTCATTTTATTTTCTTAAAAACATCCTTCGGCATTCCTTTTGCACACTCCCTTCTTTCTTCTCCACAGATTGAAAAATAACTGGAATATGCGGACTCCATAAAAAATGTAATGATAAAATTTAAAAAATGGGAACTCTGTATATACTCTAAATTTTATTTATAAGCATGATAAAAATGGTAATATCACTTTATAAATCAACGAAACTGCTTATATTTTATAATTTATAGAAATGAAGTTTCCATAAAGTAAGTAATGGAAGGTGATTGAATGATATGAATTAGTGACATGACAGAGAGGTGTAGCGGAGGTTTCAAGTGGAGAATTGTTGTGCATTGCTGCCGGCCATTTATATTTTGTTTTTTTGCTTTGTCCAACGGACAAATATTAAAGAAGCTTAGTTTTTCAGATATTTTGCTAATTTTTTCCAGATAATTTTCAAGAACCATTGCGCCAGTGATACCGTAAGCATGATGAAATACAAGTATCTGTTAGATGGACTATGTAGTATTCTTACAAAACAGTACCAAAATAAAGTATTATAGGAAAGGAAAATGATAACAATACCAAAATAAATAGTTTGAGAATTCTTATACAATTTTTTATGTGAGATATTTAAAAATTTAAAATATATATAATAAAGAATAAATTTAAAATTAGATGCCTTTGCTTGAAATATTAAAATAATTGTATTAGAAGTAGTAATGATTGTATAAAAAATGTGGATTGTAAATATATTATTATAAGACTAAAACCACATAGATATATTTTTATTTAAAAAAATTGCTCTATTCAGTTTTGAATTTATATGTAACTTTTTTTTTGAATTTAAAACATTATTATTTTGTTTTTTTATCTAACTTGATGAGGATTGTTCATACCTTTTTCTTTTCTGGGTAGCACTCACTGGGAGAGAGTAATTAATGAGATATGAAAGCTATTAAGATTAACCAACAACAACAAACATTTTAAAAGAGTGTGTTTGAAAATGGGTTATTAGCATATCTTCTAACTTCAATTATTGGATGCTACACTCTATATACATATTTATGTATTTCTTTGGAACATATATTTATAATAATAATATATGACCTAAAATTTGGAGTGGTTTATATATATATATATATATATATAGATAAATAATTGTAATGAAAGATGGAGTGTACTAAGAAAATGCAGGTATTGGGGTGCGAAAACCAGCGATATCTCCAAGTTCCTCCACCTCTTTGGCCAATTCCTCAACCTTCCCTATGAGTTCCATGAGCAAGAACACGAAGGTAGCAATGGCTAGCACTTGAGCATCCTCAAGTTGTGCCATTTTGGAGGTGGAAATTATGAAGCTTAAATCTTCTCTGGCGGCTTTCAACTGCTCCGAAACGCAACCCTCTGCATCACATTTCATCATTTTCTTAATGCTGTCTCCTAGTTCTCGCAGAATGCACGCAACCTTTGACTCAAGTGCTTCGCATGTTTCTAAATGGACCCATTCTGATTCTCTCAAAGTGGCCATGGGCTGACACAAAAAGTTCATTTCATTTCATTGCAATAATATACGCATAACTTTGAACCTTAAAAAAGAAAGAAAATGTAAACCTACCTCTTTTGATGCTTCAAGGCAACGACCCGTTGCAAGAATAAATGCTGCCATTTCTCGAAGAATCTCCCCAATCTTTAAGTACCTTCCCCAAGGGTAGGACAATCCAAATTTTCCATGCCAGGGTTCCCATTTTGCGAAATTTGCCTGAAAAAACAAAAATAAACTTCATTATTCCTTACACTATTATTTTATACTTTTTTTTTTCATTCAATTTCAACAAAGATAACAATCTACCTACCAATGATTCATCCTTTGACTTGGAGTTCAACACTGAATTGCAAACGTTGAAGCTAAAGCGGGGTTGATTTTCCTTTTCATCAATGGTTTTGGTACATTCGCCTAAACAACCTACAATGACACAGTATTACTAAAAACACAACCACTTCTCCCAAGTAAACAAATTCAAATGAAACAACAATAGTGATGTTTGTACAAAAAATGATTAAGACGAGATATAGTAAATGCCATTGCCATACATATATATATATATATATATAGATAGATAGATAGATATACCTTGAATTGTATTGGCAAGGTCAAGGAATCTGGAGACGATGGAATCGTGAAGTTCATTACTTGCCCACAAAGGAAAGACGAACAAGCTTACACAAACGCACACAATGAAGCCAATCAGTATATTCAAGAGACGTTCGCGGGCTAATTCCCACACTTTAACATTCACACGTGCGCCAGAAACCACAACTAGATTGAAAGTCAGAATGAATATCATCACTCCATAATCGTATCTTTTCTTTATGCTTGGAATCAGTCGAAGATACGTCGCAAATGATCCTGAAATTAACACACATAATGCCACACCAAAAGTTATGCACTTGATACAAAATGTTAGTAATGTTTGTTTGAGAATAACTATGAAAAGCTTACCGAATATAAAAACAGAAACAGCGATTATGATCGAGTTGCCAACCCTGTGAATCCCAATGCTTTGAGCAAAAAGTGCTACTAAGCAACCTAGTCCTCCTCCTATAATAGTTCCTAGTCCACGGTTGAAGCCCTTTCCTAGTGTGGCTCCTGATATGTTTGTGAAATATATGTACATTAGATTCATTGCAAGGAGTAAGAGTTGAATGTTGGTGAAAGTACCTGCAGAGAACTCAAACATGACAACAACTGTCATGATAGCCCACATTGCATTTTCTCCAACTTGCTTAAAGAGAGGATTCAAGAGGTAGAGGAGTGAAACCAAAACCAAGGAGATTCCCACTTTGATGCAGTGGATAATCTTCCTGGTGTCTTGGTCTCTATGCATCTGCTTGTGTCTGGGATTGGAAGTAATGGTGGAGAGACAATGAACTTCATTTTTCCCAAGTTGGGAAATGATGGGTGGAAGTTGAAATTGGAACATTTTATTCTCCTTCCTTATATTATCCTCTTCTCTATTTGTAATGGCTATTACATGAGTTGATTCCATTTTGTCTTTACTCTCTGGATTCCCTTCCCTTTTCTCTCTAGGAATTTTATAACTTATTCTCTTTCAATTTGGACAGAGAGCCAATTTATACTAAGGAGACTGATGGTGATGGGAGTCAAATTCTAAAGATGTCAAGATATTTTCATTAATTTACCTAACATAATTAAATTATATAATTCCTTTTGTTCTTACTCATTACAAAATTTGAGTGCGCGTGTTTAGTTTAACCTTTAGGATTTCTATAGAGAATGAAGTTTGGAAATTATTTAATAATTAATTTCAAATTAGGTGTAAACTACAATTTACGTTCGATTTGATCTTTACTTCAAACCATTACAAGACATTTTCATATGCATTAAAATAAATTGATAAGATTCATTTTGAGATTTGTTTATGCAGGATGTTCAGCTTCCATCAATTCTCATATGTGGCTTATGTTTTTTTTTTGTTAATTAAGGTTAATGTTTTCTGATAGTAATGATGATTATTGTTAAAGTTATGATACATTAATTATTGTTTATCGAAATTCTCACATTCTATCTTTAAAAATGGTATTATTATTTAAAATAAAATAAAATAATAACTAATTGAAATATTCAGGGATGTCTCAATCTTCCCCTACCCAAAACACCTGTACTTTGTCAACTTTGATTAGGATGATTTTTCTTTATTTGCTGGTCTATTGATGATGTATCATATAATTTTTTTTTATATATGAATTGAAATATTTTTTATTCTTTGTTAATAATTTTTTTACTATAAATTTAGACTTTTTTTCGAGATTCAATAAATATTCATTAAGACCATCACATATTAATTAAACATTAAACTAGTTATTGGTATGAATTTTGGAGTAAAGAAAATTTATGAATATTATTAGTAGAAAATAATGAATTATTTATCTACCCCATCAAAGTTTGATTAAACCTTTGTATCTGAGTCTTCGTGGATTTTATGGCTAAAAGGTATGTTAGGAAATGTCATAAAATGTATGATTATCCCTCTTGAATTGTGTGAAGTAGAAAGTTAGTGGAAGTCGAACCCGAAGTCAAGACATGACTATAAGAGAATGAAATGAAACAAGTACTGTCATATCTTTAATGCACTTTGCCTTCCTTTGGAATTGGTAGGACGTCCTTATTTAGTGACCTTATAGTGGAAAGCAAACACACACCAGTTAGTTGTACTCTTTGTGGACAATGGTTCTTTAAGAACACATCAAATTGCTTTATTATACTATGTTCACATATAACACTTTCAAAATTAATAATTAAGAAAAAATACAATTATATATATGGAATGAAACTTTAAACCTTATTCAATCTTATAAAATCAGTTTATAAGGTGAAGTTTATGGGTGTATCGTTTGTGTACCACAAGGATTCTTTGTCAAACTTTGTCCAATTCATGATGAGTTAGTCTTCTGAGCTGATTAATGATGTGTGGAGATCTATCTGAGTTTGGGTGGTGGGAGAAATTTGGAACCACAGGAATTATATAATTTTCAACAGGGAGTGACTGACGTGTTTGAAGTGTGCGCTTTAATGTAAGCTAAAGTTTGGTCTTGAATTTCTGCAAAATCTCGGTCTGCTTCGTTTTCCTTTTCCAGTTGGTGTTTGGAACCTTTGGAATGTATGAGGCTAGTCGTTTGATGTGATGTTAGGTTTTCTTGTATGTTAGTAATAAGGGGTGTTAGGTTGGGTTTTGAGTTAGTCCCTGACTTTGTTTTATTGCTATTGTTTTTTTATGTATAAGGGTTGAACCAACCCTGAAATGGTTCGCATTTTATATTTAATCGTCATTGCCAATCAAAAAAAAGAAAACACTCATATTATATATATTATAAAGTATTCTTATTTTTAGTCGATGTAGATCTCTAAACTTCTTTTACACTGAGATTATTAGAAAAGTAAACTTTAATTCTAACTTAATTTTATACTTATTTATATAGTATAAAATATTATTAGTTATAGGGGATGTGAAATTTTTGATAATATGTTTTTGAATGAAGAAAGCATGAAAATGTTTGTTGAAGAGCTTGTGACGCCCCCCTTATCTTTTTATTGTGCGGAGTTCCGTATAGTAGATATACTTATCCAATGACCTAAAATTAGCCCTAAGATGATCCCCACTAAGAAATGCAGTGCAATAGATGTTGGTGATGGAAAGAGCATGACCCGACACAACAAGTCTCAATATTTGTGATTGCATGTTTTGTGAACTTGGTGGTTTGTCATATGTGCGTACCAATTATCATATTTTAGGCGACCATCATTCAGGTGAAGAATGTCTATGACGAGGAATTCGCAAAAATGCAATGAACTAACCTCTATAGTATGTATATAACCAAGTTGTTTTTTATCCATCCACAAGACTCGCATGTCTACTTCTGACACGTTATTCTATATATAGTTATTTTGATTAAGTTAATCAAAGTTATCTTGTTCTATCGATTCAGAATCTTTGGTTTAGTTGACCATAAAGTTACCAACTATAGTTACAGAGACGAGTCTTCAAGCCATCCCACTCCCACTTAATTCATTTTTGGATTGACCTGTAATACACTACCTACAAATTAAACATATGTGGGAGCTTATCACATTTTCTGCAACTTTTTGCCCTATTTGTGATTAAAATGGTTTATAATGAAAATATTTTATTATATAGCTTAATGATTCTATAAAGAGAATTATGCATTTTAGAATCTAATTTAATTATATAATTCTCAATGTAATTAAACCTTTTTGAAATTTGGTTGATACAAATTTCTATGATTAGATTTTTACTTATGAGTAATATATTGAAAATAGTAACTAATTAACCTAAATGAGAAAATTTTATTATTTTTATAAAAGAATAGGATTTTCAATATTTTTGTTAAGTATTATTTATAGTCAAAATA
>Ga0123341_1003847_pt1 | contig 13011 bp, 12 predicted proteins | sample Turbeapinknodule_FD_89959 | JGI IMG/M metagenome (GOLD analysis project Ga0123341, IMG submission 89959) | Root nodule microbial communities of legume samples collected from Mexico - Turtle bean Mexico pink nodule | ecosystem: Host-associated > Plants > Roots > Nodule | place: Mexico: Nepantla... | reverse complement strand
TTTGCTTTTTAATTCTGTTTTAACTGGAACAATTTATGGTTTATCTCTTCTTATAGTCTATTTATGAAGACAAATAGGGGAAGATTTTTATCCTGTGTTGTTTCTATTTCTCTACAAACTCTTTTTTGGTTTAAGTAATTCTGTTTTGATGCTTTGCTCTTGATAATACTGTTATTTTTTGCTAACATAAGTTTTGTGTTACTGCTCTAACCTACTGCCATAGTTTTTGTACAACTTAAAATTTGTTTTGCAGGAACTGCTTCAGATTCAATCATGTCCAACACAAGCAACCAAGGATTTGTCTTCTTCCAATAGGGAAGATGGTTGAATCAAGTGTGTTCAAGCTTTGAAGAATCCAAATCCTTTGTGTTTGATAAAAGGCTGGAGGTGCTTGTTGTTGCTGGTGTGCTTTAGAATAGGATATGGGGTAGATTATATTTGTAATCCACTCTTTGTTGAATCTAAAGCTTAAGTGTTTTCAAATCTTTTAAGTTTAAAGTGTTTTTCAAACTAAGTGGAAAAAAAAACCTGTTGTTTTGTTGAAACAACCGATTGTTTTATACTTAGGTGTTTTTGAAAACTGTTTTGGATGGTTGACTTGCTGTCAAACCCAACCAACCGATTGATTCGCTATTTCAACCGATTGTTTGTTTAGAATCCTAACAGAAACAGTTTTGGTTGTTAAAAGAACTTTAATTGATTTCATAACTGAATACGCTCCTGCTTTAAATGTTTTGACCAAGATTTGAATACTGTAAATAGTTTGTTAATGTTTTATAACTAACAACAAGAAAGAAAAATAGATTTGAGTTTTTCAAAGAGATTTTTTGAAGCTTTTGAGTTTGAACTTTGAGCTTTGATTATTCAAGAGAGAAGTGGAATAGGATTACTCTGTATTGATTTCAGTTGATTTTGTAACAGTGTAATTCGTTCTATGATTTTGTGTACATTCTGGTGTTGTAAAGCCAAGAAGGGTTGTGTGCTCTTGAGGTTGTCAAGATCAACATTCTTGGTGATGTATGTGCTGAGCCAAAGGAAGTGTGTGTTTTGAGGGGATCAAGGTCACTTCTTTGGTGGTGTGTGTATGTAATCTGGATTTGATTACCTAGTGGATTCCCCAGTGGTTTCTGGGAAACTGGAAGTAGCTCTTGGATTAAGAATGAACTAGTATAAACTTTTTGTGCATTTCTCTCTTCCTTAAACTCTTTAATTTCAGTTGCTATTATTTTACTGGTATAAACAACCGATTGTTTCTGCGAAACAACCGATTGTTTTTCTGTTTCTTTCCTGTTTTGAGCTTTGTTCTTGGTAAACTGAATTCCTAAATCTGGTTTCTTGCAAAGAATTTCATTCTATCCTAAAAATTTTGTGAAAACCCCCTTTAAACCATTCACCCCCCTCTAGTTTAAAGCTATACATTCTAACACATAGATCGTGGGATTCCTATGTCACCATTTGAAAGGGTGATGATCAACCGCTTGGACAACATGGCCAGTGATCAAAGGAACCACTATGAGTTTTGTGTTGTTAGGTTCCAACATCTTCATGACCAAATTGAAGTTGTGCATACCAAACTCTTAGAGTTCAAGTATAGCAAGGATGAGTTAGTGTTTAAAGTATCAATTTATGTTACTTTTTATGATGCTGAACTATTTATTTTCATTTTATTTCTTTTGCTTCTTTTTTTGTTCTATGTTTATGTATCCATTCATTCTCTTAGTCTATTTGTGAAGACAACTACGGGGAGAAATTAGTGTTTTCTTGGTTGTAATTTTGGCTAAACTATGGCGTTTAATTCTAATTAAAATTGTTGTTGCCATACTTCGATACACCACTTTTACTGCTGCACAAACACTGATGTTGCCACTGTTTTGGACTGGGTTTTTTTTCTACTTAAGGGTTATGGAGAAACTGGTTTTGTGTAACTTGTGAAACTTTTAAATCCTGTTGATATACTTGCTTTATATGTGTACAAATTTTGTCTTGCAGGACCTCTCAAGTTCAAAAACTACAACACAAACAAACCAGGGATTTGTCTTCATCAAATAGGGGGAGATTGTTGAACAATATGCTTTGATGTCTCCAAATCTATGTGGAAAGCTTGAAGACCCTGTTGATGTGTGTGTGTTGTCTAGTAGTTTTTAACTTATTAATTCACTTCTGGAAATGATCCAAGCTCATTATCTTTATCTCTTTTGAAAGAAGTGTTTTCTTAAAAGTTTAGAAATTTATATTCAGTTGTTTTTCAAACCAACCAGATGAAAAAGTTGTTAATCAAGGGTTTAAGGCTAAGGCAAGTTTTTCAACCTATTGAATTGTCAAAACAAACGGTTGTTTGACACTTAGTGATTTTCAAAATGATTTAGAAAAACTATGCTTATTTTGTCTTTGCTGTCAAACAGAAACAATCGGTTATTTTGATAAAATAACTGGTTGTTTTTATGAAAACCTTAACATGAATTTTTTTCAATTGATTGTTTCGGAAAACAACCTATTGTTTTCATAACAAAATTTTGTTAAGTGGTTTGAACTGGTTTTAAATGATTCCAACTACTTCTGGTTTTTTATCTAACAACTTTGACCACTTGATTGAGTCTATATAAAGGTTGTTTGATATTCTTTTTTGAAAACTAAGATAGATCACTTAAAATGTTTTTCAAGAATTCAAGAGTTTTGGATCATCTCAAGTGTGTGAAATAGGATTGGGTTTTGTATACTTCTGAACTATAGTTTTGTAATACCCAAGTGTATTTTATTCTCTTCTCCTTGAACATTGTATATTTGTGTGTTCTGGTATAAGGCAGTTTCATAAAAGTGTTTCTAGAAACTGTGGTGTTGTCCAGGAGTGGTGTGTGTTCTTGAGGGGTTCAAGATCATCACTCTTGGTGTGCATTTTGTAATTTAGGGTTGATTACACAGTGAATTCTCAGTGGTTAGCTGAGGGCTGGATGTAGCTCTTGGTTAAGAGTGAACCAGTATAAACCTCTTGTGTGATTCTCTCTATTTCTACCCTTATAAATTATTTTAGCTTGCTTTCATATTATGCTAGTATAAACAATTGGTTGTTTCATGAAAACAACAGGTTGATCTTCTATAAATAACCTTAACATAGAAATTTTATTGAGTTGAACAGAAAATCAATGGTTGATTTTTCAAAACTTTTCACTCTACTTCCAAACTTTACGAAAAATTTGTGAAAACTATTCACCTCCTGTTGTTTTGGCCACTAATTCTAACAGAAAAACCTTAGATTAGAAGGACTATTTTACTAATTCTGTTTTAGTCAAACTGTCATTTCTCTATGACTTTGAGTAGTGAATATCTTCCCTTAAACAAAATATGATCCCTTAAGCAATGAGTTTCTAAAGTAACAATAAGTGGTATAGCTACAATCTCTCTTAAATCACCAACACACACCTCAAGCAAGGTACATGAATATCAACATTGTTTTTCATTCCAATTGAGGCAAAGCTTAACCTCTTTCCATTAAAATAATTTTCTCAATAATGTAACTCAAAACAAACATGTTTGTTTTTATTTAAATAGATTCGAATACTCTAGCTTTATAATGATACTGTGTCGAAGATGGGGACACGGAGTGGATGCAAGTTAATATATTTTATTACATTTAGCGTAGGTCTAGGCGACACTAATATTTTTTCCTAGGTAGTGTCCATAATTTACCCACATTTGCTTTCACACGTAGTGTCCCCAATGATGACGCTAAGTTTAATTATTGTTGGTGATCCCACATCGATTAGAGATTAGGACATTTCATAGTATATAAGTGGGTGCAAACCTCACCTTATAAGCTGATTTTATAAGGTTCAGTTAGGCTTAAAGTTCACTTCTTAATATGGTATCAAAGTCATTTCAAGTCTATCCTAGCAATTGTTTGTTGGGCTTATCAGGCCACCTGTTATCGGTCTGTTATCAATCCACCCATAATATATAGTCTCACACACAAGCTGGTAGTCTCGGCATGAGGGGGTGTGTTGTAGATCCTACATCGACTAGAGATCAGGACATTTCATAGTATATAAGTGGGTGCAAACCTCACCTTATGAGTCGGTTTTATGAGGTTGAGTTAGGCTTAAAGTCCACTCCTTAATAATTATTTAATTTTATATCCATTTTAGTGTCCCCCAACCTACGCTATAGTTAAATAAAATATTTTTCTTTATGTGGGCTTAGCCAACACTACCTTGTAAATTTGTGTCCCATTGGAGGTCGTCTCTAATGCATAGCCTCCAAAAGATTAGCTTCCATTTCTATTGGAATGCTAAGCCCACACTAGCCCCGTGTAGCGTCTCTCTTTTGCTCTTTGCATCACTTTTTTGGGACTCTAGCATCATTATTTCTTGTAGTGTTAAAACTATATCAACAATAATTTAATTATCATGCATCTAACTTAGGATTTAATTAAATAGAATTCCATTCTCCAAGTCAACTAATTCTTTTCACATTTTCTAATAAACTCAAGTTATATAAATAAGGTTATATTCTTTCACTTTAAAACTCCTTACTATCAAGGAAATCACTCTGAATATATATGGGTTAGAGATGCCCCCAACATGTTCTTAGAAAGTCTAATTAGAAAATATAACTACATACCTGTATTAATATAAATTTATCTTTTATGACTAGATCACACATGCAATAACAAAACCGCACGAGCAATAAATCGAAACAAAGAATTCAAGATTTGTGAAAAATAATGAAAACTTAGATCAAAATTTTATCTACTTCTTTCTAAATCATGTGTTCTAAAAGGGAAAAAAAATCTAAAAGAACATAGAGAGAAATAACAAGTTTAAATATATTAAAGAGATGGTTATTTTTTAAAAATGAATGAATGAATTATTTTATTTTTTTTAAACTTAAAACTTAAAGTAAATAAATATTTATTCTTCACTAATTTTAAACTCTCATTTATGCTCATAAAAACAGGTCTCATAGAAAGACTCGTAAGATTGAAAGAATAACTCTTTAAGGTATTTTAATACATCGTAAGTATTCAAATACTGGTCATATGTTTTAAAAGGATTTTGAAAATCAAGTGTTGGGGAATTACTCGTGCTAATGCTTATATAAACTAATATTCTACCCAAAATAGTACAACCAAAGGACATTTAAAGTTAATTAAAGATAAAGAAATTACAATTCAAAAGAAGAAATATAATCCAACAATAATTAGGAAAAAAATTATCAAGCCTAATGCACCCTTTTTCCATCTAATCAGATTTTATTCTTTCTACAATTCTTTTTATGATGGCAACCTTCAATATTTTTTCATATTTGGTAATTACCAGGATCAAAGTTCACTTCCTTGAATGCTAAGGTAGTTGAATAGGGTGTGTACTACCAGTTAGCCGAATGGCCGGATAGTCGACGGTCTCCCGATTTACTTAAATCCAAACAAGATCTTAAAATATCATTTAATCAGTATTAAGTCAGTTTATCTAAAAAACATGATTAAGGCGTAATTGGAGTTCCCTTTTGGGCCTTACAAGCAGACTCATGATATCAAGGATCCAACCAAAAGGTATAAAAAGCAGAGACAACCAAGCACCACATGTAACTTCTCAACTCTCACACCTGTAGATTCTACACGGACTAACTTGAGCATCAGAGTATCTTTGCAGGTTCCCCCCATGCATTCGACAGAAGTGAAAGGATTGAAAGATTCCTGAATCTGGAAGCTGAGAAGACCGGAAGCAAAAGATAAAGAAGTCACTTCAGGAGGAATTCAACCTTGTAAGAACATTTTGGCGCCCACAATGGAGCCAGAAAGAAACCTTTTCAAGTATCCACATGGTAACAATGATGAATATGACGAGCAATGATATGCATGCACCGCGAGGAACAAAGACCAACCAACCTAACCCAATGGTGATGATAATGTAGATGAGGAGGGAGCTGGAAATGCTAAGGAAAAAAAGTGAGGAAGAAATTCAGGGTATGAAGAGGAAAATCGAGGAAGAGATTCAAGGCCTAAAGAAGGAGAATGCCCGCATGAATTTAATGAGACTCCAAAAATTCAAATGACCTTAAAAGGGCACCTCCCCCGACAAAGACCACACAACACGTTGTGCAGAGAACTGAAGAGGTCGGGACTTCTCACCAAGAAAATACTCGGTAAATATTGATAAGCACCCTAGGAACAAACTCCCGACGAAGCCCATTCGTGGAAGCCATCATGGAGGTACTCTTGTCGAAGAATCCAACATTGGACAAGTGATGACTTTTTACGATAAGTGCACCGCGTTGTTAGAAATAATAATTTGTCTCAAAGGACGGATATCGATCCCATAAGAAACAATTGACTATTTAAGTACAATATTCGCTAAATATAAACAGAACAATAAAAAGTTGGTTTGAAGATTATTATAATGGCAAGAATTAACAAGAAAACAAATCAAAGAGTAATTGCTTCAATTGGAAAAATAGGGATTGGGTTTCATCTGTCTCACTCTTATGTATTTTGATTAGCATGTTAACATTATGTTCTTTGATTAAAATTGAAGCCCGCATAAAAGTCATTTATATTGATTTTTCGCATATAAAATTCTTAAGAATGTTCCCTAAATATCGATCTCTCGCATATTTATAAGAACAACTTAGGATCAAGCTCAAACGTTAATAGCAATTAACATTTCAAGTTTATTCCTAGCACTCAAATATGATAAGTATTGTTGTTTAGTTCAGAACCCTAAAAATACTTCCTAATCAGATTTAAGACCCTCAAACATGTCACAAATATTTAAAAGCAAAACAACAATACCAATAATCAATCAAGAATAGAATATTATATCATAGTTAAATATCACCTCAATACATAAGAGTTTGAACATATTACTCCCAATCCCAAAGGATTGAATTAGCCACACATACTTCTACCACATTCCATTCTCCCAATTGGTTACAATTCATTCAATGGTGTTTTCTTCTCAATCTGACACACTAGGGTTGTGCATATAGCCCCCTATTTAACCTAATTTGCTAGGAATAGGTGACTTCCTATATTGCGCTTTGGGCTTGTTCATAAAAACATAAAATTAGCCTAATTAATTTGACGCATTCTCACTGCTGAGTTGGACTTTTTTTCTCTCTTTTGTGTGTTATGGACCTTCTAGCTTTCTCCTTTTAGCATATATCATCCTTCTTTAGTCTAAATCTCCATTCTTCCCTAGAAACCTGCAATTAATACCAAATTTGAGAATAAAATGATCTTATTCAATTAAAGATAATAAAAAATGTAAAAAGGTATAAATTCATAAATTAGGAATTATTTTATATATAAATTAGCAATTAATATTCACAAGTACCTATATTTTAATATAAAATACTATGGAAATTAGGCACTTATCAACAAGTACGATGGTACCACCGACCCGAATGAGCACGTGGACGCTTACATAACTCAAGTCAGCTTGTATATCGTATACAATGCACAATGCACTGTTATGTCGGGTGTTCCTACCTCACTCAAAGGAGTTGCGTTAAGCTGGTTTACACAGCTACTCGCACATTCCATCGACTATTTTGACACTTTAGTTGCTACGCTTAGAGCACAGTTCGCTACAAGTCGTCCACACCATCTCACATCCTTTGCCTTGGTGAATATTCAGCAAGAGAAGGAGGAATTCGTGCATGCCTTCGTGGAAAGAATCATCAAAGTTGTGTTGAACATCTGCAATCTGAGCCCCGAGGTGGTCATGCATCAAATGGTGATTGCCCTTAAACCTAACCCTTTTTTGCATAGTCTATGCGATAAGTCGGTCGTGAACTTAGCTGAGTTGCGGAAGAGAGACGCCAAGTTCATGTATTGGAGGAGCTGAAAGAATTTTGTGCCAAAACTCGGGCACCTAAAGAGGCCTAGAAGAGGTTTGACAAGGGTAGACCCATGTAGTCTGGAAGGCCGAGGGAATTTCCACATCCACAACATTTTACACATTACACACCACTAACGGCTAACAGGTCAAGAGTTATGGAGGAAGGACGAACATAGCCTCAACGTCAACCTCATGTCAGCACCTCAAAGGACGAACATAGCCCCAAATGCGGATCAAACGAAGTATTGTCGCTATCATCGCAATTTCAACCACACAATGAAGGATATTTGGCCCTTTCAAGATAAAATCAAAGAGTTGATTAAGGTCGATCACCTTCGCGTTATGTGCAAGGTAATCGTGAAAACGATAAGAGGCTGAGAACTGGTGAGAGGAGAACCCGAGACTGTAGAGAAGAGAGGGCCATGAAAGATGAACGGGAACATCGGTAAGGATGTGACCGCTAGGAGACTGGACCCATACAAGTCGTGATAAACACTATCACGGGAGGTTTTTGTCAGAGGAGGAATGACATCTTCGTCTCGGAAGAGGCACCTCAGTGTATTCAATTCAATAAAGGGGAAGAAGGAGTTTTCTACCTATCACATTCATAGATGCGGACTTCAAAACCATTGACCTCGACCCGAATAATTTGATGGTAATAACCATTAAAGTGGCCAAATTTGTGGTTATGAAGACATTGGTAGATCAAGGGAGCTTGACATCTTCTACTTTAAAATGTTCAAAAAGATAGGCCTATCCAAGGATGTTATGGTGTCGAATCATGAGCAAATAGTCGGGTTCTTGATAGAAAGAGTAAACACCCAAGGGTACATCGATCTTTACACCAATTTTGGAAAAGGGGATGAATGCTAAAGGGTGATCCGGGTTAGATACATGTTGGTAGACAACGAGACATCATACAACATCCTACTAGGAAGGTTATCCCTCAACAAGTTAGTAGCCATAGTCTGAACTCCCCATATTGCCATGAAATTCCCCTCAGATAGCAATAGTCGCAACAAAAGTATCATGACTCTTCATGTATATCAAAAGACTGCGAGGGAGTGTTAAACCGCAAGATTGAGGATCCCTCCCCCATTACCAATCTGAAAATTGGAAGTCCACCAGGTTACCATTATGAATGATATGGACCCTAGGCCGAATGATGAACCCCGGGTAGAACCCAAGGAAGAATCCGCCTCATGGCAGATAGGTCAACAAGGACAAAACACCCGCCTAGGCACAAATCCTTAGAAGGATGAGAAGAAGGTAATCACCGCCGTGCTGGCAAAGAACCATGACCTATTTGCTTGGACGATAGCAGACATGTCAAGAATAGATCCTAGGATTATTTCCCACAAATTCGCAATTTGCAAAGAGGCTAAACCATTATCCCAAAAGAAGAGAAAAATAGGGGAGGAGAAAAGGTTGGCTACGGACCAAGAAATGCAAAAACTTCTGGATGGTGGCTTTATCCGGGAGGTACAATACACCACTTGGTTGGCGAATGTGGTATTGGTAAAGAAGAACAATGGGCAATAGCGGATGTGTACCAACTACATGGATTTTAATAAAGTCGGCCCTAAGGATGCATACCCTTTACCTAATATTGACCAACTGGTGGATGGGGTCGTCAGCCATAAGGTACTAAGTTTTCTTGATGCATACTCCGGGCATAACCAGATACTCATGAATAGGGCAGACCGGGAGAAATAAACCTTCCTGACCGAAAGAGCCAATTATTGTTATGAGGTCATGCCCTTTGGGGTGAAGAATGCGGGGGCAACCTACCAGAGATTAATGGATCGAATATTCCAAGAATAGATAGGAAGGACAATAGCAGTTTACGTCAATGACATGATCATGAAGTTCGACATCACCGAATAGCATGCGGCCGACTTAGCCGAGATATTTGGCCGACTTTGGCAGTACGACATGTGACTCAATTCAGAGAAGTGCGTGTTTGGTGTCGAGGGGAGAAGTTTTTAGGCTTAATGTTAACTAGTCGAGGGATTGAGGCAAATCCCGAAAAATGTCAAGCCTTGGAGGTAATAAGAATTTTGCATAACCTGAGGGAGGTCTAGCGGCTAGTAAGAAGGTTGACATCACTTTCTAAGTTCATTCCAAGGCTGGCCAATAAGAGGCTTATGAAAAATGCAAAATAGTTTTCATGAGACAAAACATGCGAAGAAGCATTCCTAGCTGTCAAACAAATGTTATCCCAGCCTTCGGTACTAAGCAAACCTATCCAAGGGCTTCCCCTTCTTGTATACCTTGCTACATTGTTGGAAGTCATGAGTATTTCCATTGTTCAAGGCCTTACCGACCAAAAGCTGATTTATTTCGTAAGCCGAGTACTGCAGGATGTCTGGACTAGGTACCAAATGATCGAGAAGGTAGCCTTGTCTCTCATTCACTCCTCCCATAGACTCGGACCTTACTTCCAAAGTCATGAAGACATTTTTTGAATTGATTGCCCGATTAGTAAGATGTTATGGAAATACGAGCTGCAAGGAAGAATAATTGGTTGGCCGGTAGAATTGTTAGAGTTCATAATCAAATACAAGCCAAAAGGACCTATAAAGTCCTAGTGTCTAGCTGACATTGCATCAGAGTTGCAAGACTCCCTAGAACTCGAGACGACATGGGTCTTGTATGTTGATGGGTCTTTGAACATAAACGAAGGAGGAGCAGGAGTTGTGCTGGAGGGACTGAAAGCATCCAAATAGAACAATGTTTGAGCTTCAGCTTTAAAGCGTCAAACAACCAAGCTAAATACGAATCATTTATAGCCGGATTGTTGTTGGCAAAAGATATGGGAGCCCGAAAGGTTGAGTGTAAAAATGATTCCCGAGTGACAGTTGGCCACGTAAATGGGAAGTATGAGGTGAAAGATCATTTACTATTAAAATACTACCACCGGATAGTCAGACAATGGAAGAATTCGAAGGTGCTAGCCTTTAGAACATAAGACGTGAAGATAACTTGCGAGACGATGCCTTGTCAAAGTTTGCCAGTAGCAAGCAAAAAGGCCGCCATTTTTTGCTCCCTCGGTTGGGATTCAATTATGCATGACAACAAGACAACAGGAGGCCGACAAAATCTCTAAGAAAAGGGTGTTCGAAGATCGGGATATCGGGATTGGAAGTCGTTGTTAGAATTGTAGGCCTTAAATAAGAGGGCAGGTGGAATTGTTTATGAAAGATTTTCGCAAATATTGAAGGTAGATTGAAAGTCAATGAAGAATCAATCAATTAGAAAATTGTACAGCCAATTAGAAAACTATTTTTAGTTTGATTGCAGAAAATCAACTGGTTGTTTTTGCGAAATAATCGGTTGTTTATACCAGCAGTGTTGAAAATCAAAGCAAAAGCAGTTTTAAAGAGAGTAAGGATAGAGAGATTAACACAAAATGTTTATACTAGTTCACTTTTTACCAAGACCTACATCCAATCCTCAGCAACCACTGAGAATTCACTAAGTAATCAAACCTTGATTACAAACAACACACCAAAGTGATGATCTTGAATCCTTCAAGAACACACACCACCTTTGACAAACACCACACAGTTTTCAGAACAACCTCTAAAACTGTACAACACCAATTCACACAAAATTACAGTAATTAAGAAAGAAAAGAATGGAATACACATGGGTACAATCAAAGATTAAAGTATAGAGAATACAAGAAATCCTATTCCACACTTAAGAATGATCCAAAGCTCTTAGAAATCTTGAAAACTAATTTGAATGATTTCTCTTAGTTGATTTTTGACCAGGAGCGTAAAGCAACTTATTTAAACTCCAATCAGATGGTCAAACCATTTAATTCAAGAACCAAATTCAATTTTAATCATTTAAAATAGATTGAAGTCACTTAATAGAATTTTATTAAGGTTTTCAAAAAATCAATCGATGAAAACACAAATCAATCGATTGAATTGGTTTGACAGCAAAGTCAAGCTTTTTCAAATCCTTTTCAAAATACACTAAGTGTAAAACAACCGGTTGAATCGACATCTCAACATGTTGAATTTTCACACTCTTTAGAAAACACATATTTTTCAAAAGGATTGAGATTCAATTAACCTTGGATCATCTCAAAGAATGGATTAACAAATTTTCAACTATTTTAGACACACACACAACCACCAGCAAGGATCTTTATGCATTCCACTTGGATTTGGACACATCAAAGCACCTTGTTCAACACTGTGACCCTACAGGGGCAAAATAGGCTTCTCATTTCGTTATAGTGGGAAGTCACCTGTACAAAAGAGGTTTTTCAACTTTGTTGCTTAAATATGTCGCTGAAACTGAGACAGAGTACATCTAGAAAGAACTATACCATGGCATGTACGGTCTACACTCGGAGACACGAACAATGGCAACATGAGTGCTGAGAAGAGGATATTATTGGCCTGCCCTAAGGGTGAAATGCGCCGAGTTTGTGAAAAAATGTCAAAATTACCAAGAACATGGTCCCCTTATACACAACCACCATCACGACCTACAAATCATAAATTCTTCATGGTTGTTTGCCCTTTAGGAGATAGACATAGTTGGGTCGTTTCCGCCGGCAACCGAGCAGAGGAGATTCTTGTTGGTGACAGTAGATTACTTCACTAAGTGGATAGAGATCGATCCCCTTCCAAAATCACTACTTGACAGGTCGAAGGTTTCGTTTGGAAAGATATAATATGCTAATTCGGCATCCCACACACTATTATCACAAAAAATGAAAGACAGTTCACAGACCAAACACTTGTTGATTTCTATGACGAACTCGATATTTGCACAAATCAAGGTCATACTAAAGTTAAAGAAAAGATTGGACAGAACCAAAAGAAGGTAAACAAAATTTTGAACTTACAAGTGCAAGGTGCACTCAACAACAAAGAGAAACCTAAAAAATACTTGCTGATAGAAATATATGAAATAAGTTAAGAATAAGTTAAAGATATTATCAATCCAAACACACAAGTTTTCAAAATCTACTCTCAAGTATTTGAACTATCTGCTAACTATATCAAATAAATTTTTTGAGTATTCAAATAATCTACTCAAAATTATATCAAATAAATTTTTTAGTATTTAAATAATCTACACAAAATTATAAAATATATATGAATTTGTATTAGATAGGTATTCAAATACTTACTCTTATTTTTAAAAC
>Ga0123341_1003846_pt1 | contig 13014 bp, 8 predicted proteins | sample Turbeapinknodule_FD_89959 | JGI IMG/M metagenome (GOLD analysis project Ga0123341, IMG submission 89959) | Root nodule microbial communities of legume samples collected from Mexico - Turtle bean Mexico pink nodule | ecosystem: Host-associated > Plants > Roots > Nodule | place: Mexico: Nepantla... | reverse complement strand
CATTCATAAGGGGACCAAATCTTTGTACTTGAAAATCTTTTTTGTAGGAAATCTTGGAGGAGAGCAAGCAACTGTGGTACTTGGATAGTGGATGCTCCAAGCACATGACAGGGGACAAATCAATGTTCCTGAGCATCTCCTTTAAGCAAGAGGGTCATGTCACCTATGGAGACAACAACAAAGGAAGGACTCTTGGAAGAGGATCCATAGGAGACAAAGACAAAGACAAAGACATTCTAACACAAAACACTCACAGAACCTCTCGTCACTACACACTCGCGCTAGGTTCATTCATGTGTTACACTCTGCCTTTGTGCACCATCGTTGCCTCCTTCGCCATCATTTATTAAGGTTTGAAATCTACTGTTGGATTGTTCCTAATTTGTGAAATCTATTGTGGTTCTTAATTTGTGAAATCTATTGTTCTTAATTTGTGAAATTTGTTGTGTATGACTATGTTGATTGTGTTATTGTCTTTGCCATGTGCTAGTTGGTAACTTACCTTGTGTTAACGACTGATCCTTCACTTGCCAAAAATCTAATGATCAAAGTAAATCATGACAAAAGTGAATTTTAAAGAGGTACAAGATTTCGATTTTCAGTCTTCTTGTTTTTTATTCAGTCTCTTTCTATTTGCTCTCTAAATTTTCCTTCATTCTTTTTCCACTTTTCGTCCCTTTTCTCCATGGCCATTTCACATTCCTTTGTTGTAAGTGTTGAATGAGTCACGAGATAATGCTAATTTTATATTTAGTGTTTACGCAGAGTGTATGTAGGATTGTTGTGTGCAAATATAAGGTTGTGAGATGGAGGATGGTGAGAAACCCACAGGTAATTCCTATGGCATTTATGATATGGATGTTGTTGATGCTGCTTTGCATGTCCAACATGTGGTGTCTTCCCCTACTAACAATTCCCCTGCTCAGCAACTACATGATCAAGTAATGGTCGAACAGGGTGATGATAACAAAAATGGGGATTCTGACCCTAGTAATGTGCCAGAGACCAATATTATTAGTGAGAATTAGTTTGAGCTTGAAGAGTCCAAGACCGTTCGCACCATGAACTGATCACTCCTAAGCCTAAAGAAAAGAACATTAGAGAAATGAAGAATGTGCTAAATGATATTGAGGTACTTATTTCCATTAAGATGGTAGAGTTTTTTTATAATTTCTATTTTGTAGATTGTATTCATCTTACCGTTCATCCATAGATGACTGAGTATGATGAGTATGGCACACCTTTGGACCGAGAAACATTTATGAAAGAGATTGAGAATTTCTACACAGAGCGGTCCTTGGAATTTAAGCCTCCTAAGTTTTATGGAGAGCCACTAAATTGCGAAGTCACATTATACCTATATTCTAGCTTTGGATGTGCTCATTGAATCATAGTTTGATAGTCAATTATACAAAAATAAAATTGTTGAAGGTATTCTATTAGATATTTTCATTTTATTGATTGTCTTTATCTGGTTTAGTAATTTCACTTTGCCTGTGCAGGTCTTCCTATTTATTTCATTGAGCCCCACCATCTTGATAAGTTCTTTTGGAGAGGAGAATTTTACGGCGAGCATGATGATTTCAAATAATTTTCATTTTTTAGTTGTGTTGCTATTGATTTTTTTTTCCACAAGCTGGTAAAAAGCCAGATATCATTCATTGCCATGATTGGCAGTCAACATTTATTGTATGAGTTGTCTAATTCTTTCTAGCAAATTTTTGCTCTTTTAGTCACTAATTGTATGACATATCTGTTTCCTTGCTAGACTCCTTTGTAATGGGAGATATTTGTAAATAAAGGATTAATTCAACTAGGATATGCTTTGTATATCAGTTCTATATTAGTGAAATATATTCACTTCTCAACATTATGATTATTTTGCAATGAATTCTTTCACACACTTACTATGTAAAATGCTATATTAGTAAATCTTTTATGCCTTGTATTCTGACTTTGCATTATTCCTATGGTTATTTATATTATCAAAATACAATATATGTGTGTTCATTTTAATTTAGAAGAGTTCATTTTATACATTCCATTAGGATTATTTGTTTCCTATCTTCAGGTAAAACAACTATAGAGAGCATAATCAGGAATGAAACCTCAGTAAGATTCTTTTGACTCGGCATGTATTTCTTTTATATATAATTGTTTCTTTCTGCATTGATTATGTAACAATTCAAATAGGAAGTGAATAACATAGATGGCAGGTGGTGCATAAGAGTTTATTATAGACAAAAGACAAGTTTTAAGGGTCTATTATTATCCAGCGAGTAAGAAGTTTGGTGGCAAAGGCTGAAGCATATGTACTTTTGGCATAACCAAAAAAGATTAGAAATACGATATTATAAAGATTCTAATGGTCATGTTCTTTTTTTCTTATATGATGTCTTAATTCGTGTACAAATGCAGTTGGACCTTAATGATATTGAAAATATATTAAATTCTTTGGTTCAACTAGATGTGATAAATACCTTGTAATGTTTTCAAAGAGAATTGGATCACCACTTCTCGTTTGCTCTCTCTATATTCCACTGTATGCAATTATTCTCCTACAATATTTACTTTGTTTCCTTTCAAGGAGTTTGTTTACTGGTTTTTCTCTCAATGATCATTCCCTTGAGAGTTTTCTTATTTATGATTTAAATTGTGAGAGATATGATTTGATTATGTTAGAAATATGATTTGATTACATTAAATAGGGATATATGATATGATAAACAATTCATAGCCTTAAGTCACATATAATATAGGGCACCTTTATCATACATTATATTTAACACAACACTTGTAATAAAAAAACATATATAATATTCATACAACTCTCTCTTATCCCTTTGTCTTTTAAGGATTTCCATTATTTGCAGACGTTTGAGATTTACAAAATCACTTATGTTTGGATAGTCGTTTCGCAAACCCAATGAAACAAAATATTCAAGCATGAGACTTAGCACATGCACATTCAAAATCATGCTCAAATTTAATACTTAATTAACATTGTTCCCATGAGTTTGGAATCATCATAGTATGAGTATGATGATATATTAATTTTAATATGTATACCTCTTCAAGGCTTCTTCGTTTGTTTTGAAAGAATTAGCAAATTCATAAAGGCCAGTTTTAAAGTTAATCTTTGAAATTGATTTCTTTAACAGTGATTCCCCAACTATTGCCAATTCATTCAAATTCTCCTCCGTGGCCAAGTCCACAAAAGATAAGTTCCCAGTTTATGTATCGTCCTACAAAATTAGAATACAAGAATTCATTTGTAAATATAAGAAACATTACTAGTATTTTTGAGTGAATTATTGAGTTAAAATTATGTGGAATGATGAGAACATGGATTAAGAGGTAGTTGTGTTCAGAATTGAGTGCTGGAAAAACTGAAGAGATGTGAAAGTTAGCCATGTCAAAACTGGCTTGACCAAAGGTATCAATTAAAGGGGAAACCCAACTCAAGGTACCCCATTATGCTACTTCTTTAGCACTGTATTTCGTTTCCTGTTTATGAGAACCTGTTCCCAATGATATCACAAAAAACCTATCGTATTGCATCGTTTCCACGTTCAAGCTGGCATATGGCCCTTCATGGGAAATTTTGTTTGTCACTTCTATCTTGGCCACTAGTGTCTGAATCACCAAATTTACATTAGATTTTTTTTTTCATCTTAGTGATTCATTTGAATCATATTGTTGAGATTTTACTTTAAATTTCATTTGAAATATAAGACTATGCATGTACCGGGTTATTTGTTGCGACATCATCATCTATTAGGTCAAAGTTTCTCAAGACATCACCATGGTGGGTTTTGGTTTCAAAGGAATGAGCTGGAAGATAGGTTGGAGCTGTGACACAAGGGTGTAACCCCTTTCTCATAAGCATTCTAAAGGCTAGTTTAAGTTGGTTTGACCTCCTTAGCATTTGAATGTGTTACTATACTGTTCTAGTAGTGGATTCCTTGCATTTCCATGGGTTGCAGGTTGTGGAGAGTTGTTATCAGACTAGGTGGCTATGATGTAGTATGGATTAGTCTTACGTGCTATTTTTGACAAATCATCTCTTTGAATGGATATAGGCCATGGCTGTAATTCTTGTATTAGATTACTTACTTCTAACTCAAGGTTGTTGTTAATGCTATAACTAATATCTTTATCCCATTCATAACTTGTGAAAGATAAAAGAGTTGTTTCACTTAATCTATATTTAAACATTTTACTAAATGTCAGATGAGTGATCAACATGATTTCCCATGTTTGATGGCTTTGCTGGTACCTCATATATACTGTAGTTATGCCTTTAATAATGTTGTTTGTTATGTTTTCCCATGTTTGATGTCTGAGCTAGTTTTTGGTATTCTCAATGCTTTGCTCAAATGATTGGGTAGACAGTAGTTGTAGCACAGATAGAACCGATGTTGTGGAAGTCATTAAGAAATTGTCAAGTTTTCAAAGAGCTAATCATTTAGAAATTGTCATTTATCTAAATATTCTTTTTAAAATTTTGAAGGATATGGTAGGGCTAAGTTCAAATAGTTGTGGTCTGACTTGTGGAGACACATTAATAGCTTCGACTTGTGATTTGGTCTACTTCTATAGTGTCATGAGCCCAGCCGGTTCATCTCAAGTTCATGTTCCCTTAGCTCACCAAACAAGGAGGATGTGGTCAAGGTTGTCAAATCCTTGGATTAAGAAATTGTAGTGACATTTGGTTGCCAAGATCTGTCCAAGCATTTGAGGATATTGATGTTTAGTTCCTCCCTTTCAAAGATCTTGCCAAGGATGATGAGGTGGTTCACAATGTGGGTGAATCTCTTTTGCACATCAGAGATGTTTTCCCCTTTCAACATTCTGAACATTTCATATTCCTGAATCAAAGCATGTTTCCTTGCTCTTTTCATATCAGTGGTACCTTCATGGGTAACCCCAAGGATGTCCCACGTTTCCTTTGCTGAAGCACATTGTGAGCATCCTGAAATACTCATTAGAATTTATAGTAGTAATGATGTTTTTAGCAATACAATTATATTGAGCTCTTTTACTTTCACTCTCAGTCCATTGGGACCAAGGTTTCTCAATGAAAACATCATCCTTTTCAACTTTAGGAATAAAAGGGCCATTTGCAATAACATCCCAGATCCCTCTATCAATTGATTCAAAAAAGATTTTCATTCTAACCTTCCAAAACTAATAATTCAAACAACAAAACAGAGGTGATCTGTTTATTGAAGCACCCTCCCCAAAGGATAGTTTTTCAGCCATTAAAAAAGGTTTTAAGGATAAAAAACTTGAATGACTTTCAAGAACTCATCTCTGATGCCAATTGTTAGAATTAAAGGCCTTAAACAAGAGGGAAGTGAATTGTTTATAAAATATTTTCGCAAGTACTGAAGGTAGAGTGAAAGACTATGAAGAATCAATCAATTAGAAAGTTGTTCAACCAAAAAGAAAATTGTTTTTAGTTTGATTCCTGAAAATCAACCATTTGTTTTTGCACAACACACACCAAGAGTGATGATCTTGAACCCCTCAAGAACACACATCATTCTTTGGCAAAACATACAGTTTCCAAAACAACCATCTGAAACTACACCACATTAAATCACACAGATATAGAATGATTAAGGAAGAAGGGAATAAAATACACCTAGGTAATATCAAAGATTACAATCCAGAATTACAAGACAATCCTATTCCACACTTGAGATGATCCAAAAGCTCTTTGAAATCTTGAAAACTGATTTAGATTGATCTCTCTTTCTTAGTTAATAACCAGGAGCAAAAAACAACCTTTTTATACTCCAATCAGATGGTCAAAGCATTTAATTCAAGAACCAAAAACAGTTTGAATCATTTAAAACAAATTGGTACAACTTAACAAAATTCTGTTAAGGTTTCTAGAAAAGCAACCAGTTGAATTAATTTGACAGCAAAGTCAAGCTTTTCAAATCCTTTTCAAAATCCACTAAGTGTAAAACAACCGGTTGAATCGACATTTCAACAGGTTGAATTTTCACACTCTTTAGAAAAAAACATTTTTTTCAAAAGGATTAATATTCAATTTACCCTGGATCATCATAAAGAGTGGATTAACAATTCAAAGACTACTAGACACCCATAGAAAACTTGCAACAAAGGTTTTCAAACATTCCTCTTGGATTTGGAGACATCAAAGCGCCTTGTTCAAGAATACCCACTATTGGCTAACCCTTTGAGTATTGTTTGGATTGCAACTACTCTGGACTAAAATGAGTTACATCCATTCCTAGCTAAAAAGGAATATTGTTTGGAATGCAATCACTCTAGGGTAAAACAAGTATTCTTTGGAACACAACCACTCTTGACTAAAATGAGTTTCCAAAACAACCACTCATGTCTAAAAATGAGTATTCTTTGAAACACAACCCCTCTAGGTTAAAACAAGTATTCTTTGAAACAGAGCCCTATTGGCTAAAAACGAGTATTTTTTGGAACACAGACACTCATAGCTAAGATGAATATTCTTTGAACAGCAGTCACTCCTGACTAAAATGAGTTTCTTTGAGCAACAACTACTCCTAACTAAGATAAATAAATTATAAGAATATTGATTAATAGATCAGAGGGTTGCTCACTATAAAATGATAACGTCTTTTGGCGTATACAAGGTTTATACTTTCTCTTCTAGTTTGTTAAGTGAACATGAACAATCTGTTCTAAGAAGCTTTTAAGGGTGCATAAATTGGAGCAACATTTTAGCATTGTGCAACATGGTCTCTTGTGTTCTTCTTCTTGCGAGTGACTTTAAATAAGCATTGAAGAATACAGTTGTTGCAAATTCATTTCTAGTTGTTGAGTGGCTTCAACTCACTTAAATGTCTTTCTTTCATCAATTAAGCTTGTTCCTGAAGGATGCATTAAATTCACTCCATAAAACATTAACTTCTATTTCTTTACATAACATCCTAATAGTTGGATGTACTTATATTTTCTCAAACATTGCAACTTACTTGAGTTTGTCTAAAGGGCATATTCGTACTAAGTATATAGTCTTTCTAGAGTTGATAATGTTTGTGTCAAGGATTTGTTGAAGAAAAACATCTTTAGCTCTTCATCCAATAGATTATTGATGTGACTTGTGATGACAGAGCCCTCAACAAAGGACCAACCACTAGGTCAATGGCTAGAAGAATCCAAGAGGAGTGAGACTCTGGTACTCCAAGTAGATACATTCTTTTATACATGTTTAAAGGAACCATAATCTAGTGATACAACCTAGAGTAGGAATTAAACTTCTTGCTTAAAAGTAGTATAGAATTTTGGCTTGTATTTTGGCCTTTAGTAAATTAAGGTTAGGGTTAGGTTTCTAAAATCTACATAGGGTATAATTGGGCTTAATTACAACCCACATTAAACCATAAGTTGATCATTAGACCTAATTAAGTCACATTATTCACACACAATCACACTTACCCTGTGACTTGCTTTAGGCACCAAGTTTGAATTGTTTTGGTTTAAAAATTCCCACTTTTTTCCTTACAACCTTGGTTGACCCTTCTACTATAAATGAAGGTGCTTGGCTCATGAATTTTAAGATCAAATATAATTGAGTTATGTTGCTGAATTTTCTAACCAAACTCTCATTGTCTCCTCTCTTTAGGGTAGACACTTTGTTTGATCTTTCTCTCACTTTCTCCAAGTGATTAGGCCTAACCTATCACTCTCCACACTCCTCACGACACTCGTTGGAGCCAAGAGCTTACGAAAACTTCTCCTTGACCTCCATTCTCCATTGCTTCCACCAATCACTCCATCAAGCTAAGAACCATGCCAATCCATGGAGGTTTGAAGCTATCGTTTGGTATAATAAGCAAGGCCAAGATTCAAGTTAAGTTCTTTTCAAATTTTCTTTGATTTTGTGTTGTTTTATTCATATATTTGTTGTTCATCATGTTCCTTTCATGTCTTAAAGTTAATTCATCGATTGATTTGTGCTTTAAATGCTTTGTTTGGTTCAAATCCATTCACTCTTCTTGAACCATCCACATTTTCAATTTAGGAATTCAATTTGGGTAAAACCGTGTAGCTTTTGTTATTTTTGCTTAAGTCTCTTTTAAATTGTGTGGTTAAATGCTTTGTGTTTGAGTCATTTTAATTTCTGAATCTATTTCAAGTCATGCCAAGTCATGTTAATCCATATATGTTATCAATTCTAAGTAGTAATTTCATTCAATTTTAGTTGCTTGTTTTGTTGATTTCCGCAAGAGTCTAATGAAAAATTTGAAGAAAAAAGAATTTGTTGTGCTTTTGATTTGCTTTTATTTTTTGTAATTGAGTTCTATACTTGTTAAGTAGTTCAATAACAAGTTCATCGAGTTAGAATTTCTATTGTGTCTTGAGTTTGTGTGCCAATTTTCATTGCATTCCTTTAAGTTTCATATTCTGCAAATTTCTAGAAATTGAGTGGTGGCTAAAATTATTTGTCATAATTTTATATGTTATCAAATTATTCTAAAATTCTGAATTTAAGTACCTTAATGTGTTAGCAAACATAAGAAAAAACATTTATATCAAAATTCAAAATATAAAAAAAAAAGAAAAATGAAATACGAAGGTAGGGAGATGAATTTTGTCCCGTGCCAGATTTATTAAAAAAATTGTTGTGGTATTTTAATGAAATTCCAGTGCCATTGTTCAGTTAATTGATCATATTTTAAGTGATAAAAATTTCAGAAGCCGAGAAACCAATTACATCATACAATTGCTTTAGTATTTTGACTTCTATACTTTAGTAATTTTGTTTTTGTTAATTTACTCTAGTTCCAATCCTAGGTTCAATCTTTGTGTGCCAAATTTTAATACCTTATTTTCCGTTTGTTATTTTATTCTTACTCACTTGTTGTTTGTCAATATCAATTCCATTTGAATTAGTCCAATTTTAAAATTAAACTTTTGTTGCCTTTTTAATCTTGTTTGACCTTTACTTGGAGTCTTGGAAAATCTTTGGTGCCGTGGAACTATGTTTGGCTGAAGAATAATCACTAGAGAAGGTAGAACAACTGAACATTGAAGGTTGAATACCCTAAGGAGAACAAGACAAAGGAAGAGACATCAAAATTTACCAAAAACAAACACTTGGAAAGTATAATTTTAGAAGAAAAGTTGTAAAAACAAAATTACTTGTCATTGTATTTCTTTCAGTTGTATTTGCTTTAAACTCTTAATTTTAGTGCATTAATATTATATATAGTTTGGTGAGTGTGTCTTCAAGTTCTAAAGGTGCCTAGAAGCTTCACTTAGGAAACGTCTAGTTTAAGATTTCTAGTCTTAAAAGTTTAATTTCTTTATTGCTTTTGATTTCTTGTTTGATTTGTGTTTACATCTTGTTGTGTTTCTAAGAATTTGCTTAGATAGAAATTTGTGAAGTTTATTGGGATGGTACTTAAGTGATCCTTAGTTGTTCACCTCCCTTTCCTAGGAAACTATCTAGTGCATTGGGCTTATCTTTTCTCTTTGGGAATTGTTCTTAACACAAGCTTTCATCATGTCTAAACATACTACTCACCTTAGTTAAAGTGATTTGAGTTCTACAAAATCACTTTTAAAAAAAAATGGCTCAGGATCTTTAGTCACTTCACTTGAGACAATTATAACATGAGAATCAAATTATTAAAGAAAAGAAAGAAATAGATTATCATTTTGCAATTTTAGAAAAGGAGTTAAGAATGATTAAAGAAATAGATGACTAAATTGTAAAAATAAAAAAGACCTAACCCTCTAGTTCTAGGTCTAGTGATTCCCACTCTGAAGAAGGGAGTCTTAGGATTCATGACTACTATCAACCTACACCTAGAAGAATTAGAAGATAAAGCCCGAGAATAGAAACCATAGTTGACTTACCTCATTTCTATGGGAAGAAAAATGATGAAATCTACTTAGATTGGGAAATGAAAGTAGAACAACTGTTTGTTTGTCACCATGTTAGTGAGGAAAGAAAAGTATCCCTTTAAGCTTTCAAAATAAGGCAATGTATTGGTAGAAAAAGATAGACGCCTCCATAAGGAACCTCTCATTATATATTGGAATGACCTTAGGGGAACCTTGAGACGTCGCCATATTCCTTCTTAATACAATAGGGAGTTAATGGACAAGATCCAAAGACTCCAACAAAAGAATATGAGTTTAGAAGAATTTAGGCAAAAAATGGAGTTGTATATGATGAGTCAATTAGGGAGGAAGAAACTACAATCATATCTAGGTTTTTAAGTGGTCTCAATCTTGAGATAAGGGATAAAGTAGAACATTTGCCCTATAGGGATCTTAATGACTTGGTCCAACTTCATATCAAAGTTGAACAACAAAATTTAAGAAAATGATCAAGTCGTAGAGAAAGTTCTTACTCAAACTCTTATCCCAAGAAGGAGTATAAAAGAAAGTATAAAAGGGAGGAGTGTTATCCTAAAGAGAAACCCAAACTAGAAACTTCCAAAAGCCTAGATAGAGGAAAAGATGTTCAAACCCCACACACACGCACTAGGGAAATTCAATGCTTTAAATGTCTTAGTAGAGGTCATGTAGCATCTCAATGTTCCAATAGAAGAACTATGCTCTTAAGGGGCAAAGATGAATATAATAGCCAAGAGGAATAAACTAGTGATGGTGTAACATTTGATAAAGAGAAGAGTGAGGGTGCATATCCATGTGAAGGAAAATTATTCATGATTAAAAGAAGCATCAACAATCAAGCTATTGTGATAAAGGGGTTTTAACTGTAAATAAACAAGTAAAAGTCAATCTTTCTATGGGAAATTATAATGAAAATATTTTATATGATGTAGTATCCATGAAAGTTTGTCATATCTTATTGCGAAGGCCTTGACATTTTGATAAGAAAACTACGCACAATGGCCTTAGCAACGAGATTACTTTTGTTAGAATATATGACCTTAAATAAGAGGGGGGTGAATTGTTAATAAGAGATTATTAATTACTTTTGAAGGTTTAATGAAATTTTGTGAAGAAATCCAGAAGAGGATCAAGTTAGCCAAGAACACAAACTGTTTTAAAGCAAAACACAGAAAAACAATCAGTTGTTTCTTCGAATCAATGAGTTGTTTATACCAGTTAAAACTTAAACAGCTTAAAAACAAAATTTAAAGAAGTTCAAAGAAAGAGAAATGCACACAAGCAATTTATACTAGTTCACTCTTACAACAAGAGCTACATCCAATTCCCAGAAACCACTGGGTAATCCACTAAGCAATCATACCAGATTACAAACACCACACGCCAAAGTAGTGACCTTGAGCCCCTCAAGAAACACACTACCTTTGGAAAATCACACCAAGAGTATTGATCTTGAACACCTCAAGAACACACAACACTCCTTGGCAAAACAACAACAGAAATACAGAAGATTGAGAAAGGATTACATCTGATCAAAGTACAATATGAAAGAATACAATTGCAATCCTATTCCACTCTCTCTTGAAAATCCAAAGCTTCATGTGAATCTTGAAAACTTGAGATCAAATATGTCAAACTAAATTTCTCAAAACTGTTTCTTACACTTTAGAAACATATAACAAACTATTTATATTTTCCAAAGATTGGTCAAAACATTTAATGAAGGAGCGTATTCAGTTAGAAATCATTTAAGACAAATTCACCAATCAAAACTGAATTCTGTTAGGATTTTCAAAAAAAAATCGGTTGAAACCACGAAACAACCGATTGATTTGGTTTGACAGTTTAGTCAACCAAGTCAAACAACTTTCAACCTTTTTTCAAAACATCTAAGAACAAAACAGTCGGTTGATTCGAGAAAACAACAGGTTGTTTTTCACTTAGTTGGAAAAACATATAATTTCAAAAAGGTTTTAATTCACATTAGTTTTAGATTCAACAAAGAGTGGATCACACTTTAATCTACCCAGATCCCACCCACACACAACAACAACACCAACCTTTCATCAAACACCTTGAATTTGGATTCTTCAAAGCACTTGATCACTCTTGATCAACAAGTTTTACTCATAATCAAAAAAAGTTTGTACTTTTTCTCTAACACCTACACAAGTAGTAGACGATCAAGTGCAAATGAAAATGAAAAGAGATAGTGAAAAAAAATCCTCGAAAATCAAAGGGTATTCCTTAGGGACAATACTGAGGCACAGGGGAAGAGTGCTTCTTCCCACGGGGTCATTCAAATAGAGACAAATTTGATAGAAAAAAGAAATTAAGAAAACTCATGTTCTTGAACAACCTCCAAATCAAGAGGGCAACTCTAGGGTGAAGGAATGTACAAACATATCCAAGAAGACCTCCAACTCATCAAAACATAAACTAGAGCTTTGGTCAGAAGAACATTTGAAGATTGAGTTTCTGTTGACTAGTCAACATTATTTGTGGGTCAATCTTTATCATAAATAAATAGTATAATTTTTTTTAGGATTTCATGGGCCATGTATTAGGCCTAGTAGTATAAAATAATTGGACCAAATATTTGGGCCAAGTAGCATAGGCTTTTGGGCTTGTATTTGGGCCAATAGTAAAATAGGTCTAGTTAAAGTTAAAAGTGACTAGTTGGGGGTAACAATTGGGCTTCTTTGAGCCCAATGTAACCCTAAAACGTCTAGGGTATATTGGAGGACAAAAATTACCTTGGCATGGAGCATATAGACGTCCGCATGGCAACCTAGGAATGGAGAGGATTTAGCATGGAAGGTGTGAACTCAATATGGAAAGCATGACTCCACATGGCACCTTCTCATTGGAGAGTTTTATTTTGAATTTTCAAATTTTGGCTCCAAAATGTCCTGTCCTTTCTATTATAAATTGAGGTGCTTGGCTCTCATTTTCTAATTGCTGCCAAAGTTGATCTGAAATTGCTGCCAAAGTTGATCTGAAATGTGTTGAACCAAGTGGTGTTCATGTTTTGAAGAATCTAAATCCTTTGAAGGATGTTGAAGCCTCTGCTATGCTTGATGTTGTTGTGCTGGTTTAAGCTTTGTTCTGGGGTAGTTTATATGT
>Ga0123341_1003845_pt1 | contig 13014 bp, 13 predicted proteins | sample Turbeapinknodule_FD_89959 | JGI IMG/M metagenome (GOLD analysis project Ga0123341, IMG submission 89959) | Root nodule microbial communities of legume samples collected from Mexico - Turtle bean Mexico pink nodule | ecosystem: Host-associated > Plants > Roots > Nodule | place: Mexico: Nepantla... | reverse complement strand
ATATAGACTACAAAAATTATTGATATCTAAAGTAGTTTTTATTATTTATAAAATTTACAAAAACTAGTTTATAAATTAATATCTAATTCCATACCAAAATTTTAGCTACTAACTTTAGAATTAAAATAATTATTAACATAAGTTTGTAAAAATTAAAAGAATTCCATAAATTTTTATTGAACATTCAAAATTACCGAAGTAAAAAATAAACAAGAATGACAACGTTTGGATAAGCCAAAAGAAAAATCAATAATTCTTTTTTTAATATTTTATTGTCTAGTTAGTTCTAAACTTTATGTACTCCTATACAGCTGCAACAGTGCACATTAACATATTTTTATTAATGTTTTTGTGTTTGAATAATAAATTCCAAAACTATGTTTGTGTATGAATAATAAATTTAAAAGGATGAAAAATTGTATATTAGTTCACTGATGATTCATTGCAACAATATTTTTGCAAAGACAATTATAATGTAGTGCACAATGATGGAAAAAAATTTGGCAATTTGCACCAAAAAGGAGAATAGAAAAGTTTCTAACATAAGATTATTGCTTTTTATACATCATACTAAAACTTTCAATGAAACCATTCTTAAAAAGCTATTCCTTTATACTTTTGAACATAAATAGACTTTTGTGTAGGTTAAAAAATTCTTATTAAATACCACTAAATTTTGTTACACTCCAAGAATTTTTTTAATTCTAATTAAATGCCACGACTTATTTATATAATTTACATATCTTGATTGAAAATCATAATACCTTTTTATATATTTTTTTAAAAATCATAATCCAATAAACTCCATTCCTAATCAAATCTAGTGTCAACAACTTGAAAACTCAACCACGTGAAAATTAATACTACGCAAGTCTCTCCCACAACATGTCTAGTTTTAGCCCAACAGAATACAAGGGGTGTTCAAATAGTAATGCAAATGATATTTCTAACTTTTCCTATTATTAGAACAATGTTTTTGAGGGAAATGGGTACAAAGATGTGGTGGACCCACCATCTTGCATGTTCCATTTCCTTACTATTCCTTTGACCCATTTCGTGTCTTTTACTCATGTAAGGCTGTTTCTTCCTGCACCTCCATATATTCTTCTATCACCTCCGTATATTCTTCTATCATCTCCATACATTTTCATATTTCCATATATTATGTAATCTGAAAGTCTTTTTAGTTTTTGAATTACATAATCCGAAAGTCTTTTTCTAAATACGTGTCTAGATTTCATAATCCAGAAGTTACTTTGTGGGAGTGACATAAGAAGGATAAAAAAGTATTTTCACGTTGTGTATGGAAGTGACAAAAGAACCTATGGAGAAAAACAGTCTGGATGTAAGCATAATCAGAAGCCAGAAATAGAATTGATAACCCTTAGCACTACCCGGCCCATAAAATTAGAAGCATCATCCATTGATACCAAAGAAAAACCATCAGATATCCACCACCTTCAGAGTCCCAAAATCAAACCAAAAAGACTTACCCTATGATCAAACTAGATAGAACTCTAGCATAACCAGTATCTGCATCATCTAACCTTCAACCACTAGAGCTAGTTGACCTCACCAACAACACTTGTATCAAGGTCTAGAAAGCCACCACATCTTGGTTGTTGATGACAGAGCCGACAGCTTCTCATGTTGGGTTTTGTTATTTGGTGATTGTGTTGCTTGATGATGAACCTTGGTGTCGGTTTGAATGGAGAAAGGTGGTATTGGTTGAGCTTCCAAGGCTTTCATAACGTTTGAAGTGAGGCTTTTTAAGAGATGGAAGAATTTGATTGACACAAACATTCCAATCGCTATGCAGGATTTTATATGCGAGCAAAAGATCACATGCGAATAAAACTATATCATTTTATGACTTTTCATCTAAAAATTCAAGTTCTCAGTCAAAAAGGAAAACATCATATAAGAAGTTCAATCAAAATGTGTATTCAAATGTATCCACTCTAGGTATTAAGTCCTCGAGAAGATCAAAACAGCTAAATATAGGCCAGGTTCATCCACAAATTCAGCCACATCAAAAGAGTGAGCAGCTGCAGCACTTTGCAAATATGTTTTATCAGGTAAGTCAGAAACCACCAGATCTGGGTACTGTTGTCGTTGCTGTTCTAATACTTCTCTCCCTTTGGGATGACTGATAATCACTCTTCCACCTACAGGTCAAATCCAAAATTAAATACTACAACTTGGTAGTAGCACTGAGCTAAACTTCACAAGGAAATAATATACCCGGAGAATAAGAAAAACAACATGGAAAACTAAGAATATCGATCAATTTACTGTGCAAAACAATCAAGTACACATACAACTAGCAGAATAAAAAATATTACACATTATAAGTTATCATCTAAATAAAACAAAGTCAAACAAATCATTAGCTGAGTAAAAACAGAGGTAAAAAGTTCTGCATTTCAGGAGTGTTTTTCCTAAGGTCTCTACCCCTCGCCCAAAATTTACAGGGAAAACATTACTCAATGCTCATGAACGACAAACTTTTTGAGCCACAACATGGTGTTGGTCTCAAAAGCAAATAGAATGACTGCTCATGCTAGAATAAGTTAACATATAAAATTAAAATTATAGTAGACCTAGTAAGCAGTGATACTCTGTAACACACTCCAACTACATTCTTTCCCATTGATTAAAATTCTTTGAAAACTACAAAATTATGAGTAGAGGCTTATTAAATAAAAAGCTAAGTCTTGGTTAGATAAATTTCTTGATAATCATTAACAGGAAAAGAAACTAAAAAACTAAATCAGATTAAAAATCTCCCATAAGTTAAAATTAGCCTGTAAATTACCTAGGAAAGTCTATCCAAACATGACATCAGACCCAAATGCCAATTATGACAGACAGCATGTTTGAAGGTGTTTTCACAGGGCGGTGCTAACATATCTAGACTGTAAACAACCGAAGAGGCTTTGTTGGGTTTCCTACCACTCAACACGCAACGAATCGGACAGTAACAGGAAATAACAATATGCCATAAAAAAGAGGAAACTATTAATCAGTAGCAAACGAACCTGGAGCACATTTCCCAGCCAAAGACCCCAGAATTTGTTCAAGCTTGAAGGGTAACGCGGGAAGAAAATAAAGGAAAACAGCATCAAAAGGAGCCCACTTTTCCGGAACATATATTATCTCTCCCTGCCAACACTTAACCTTGTCATATTTCTCTTTGATGCAGGCCAACACGAGAAGCGAGTCATGGACAACGAACAGAGAGGAATTCAACCCCGCCAAGGAATCCACAAAGTGTTCAGACCCAGCTGAAACCAAAACCCTGGAACCCTCTTGGACCTTCCCCGCAGACAGAATGCGCTCAACGCTTCGGTCTTCGTCGCAATCGAGCACGGACCAGTCCTTCTCGTCGAGTTCTGGAATGGAAACAAAAGACGCCCCCTCGGGGAGAGAAATGGGTGCGTCAATGTTTGAGTCAGTGGCTCGCCGCAAAACGGGTTTTGGTGTGAGAGAAATTGGAGAGAGAGTGAGAAGAGTGGAGGAGAGAGTGTGCATAAATGGTTGGTGCTTGGATTGAACAAGGGAATGGAAGTTGCATGGTGGAGAGGGTATGGAAAGGAAGGAAGTTAAAGAAACTGAATTCATGGAAGAAAAAATAGAGTTTTGGAAGTAGAAGAAGATAGAGCAGAGATTTGAATTAGGGTCTCCTTCCTAGAATACATAATATATTTAAATGAAACTATAAGCTCTTCTTTTTTCTTTTTTTTCTTTATTGTGTTTTTCCTTTTTAAATTAAATTTATTTTATTGTTCTAAAAAAAAGTTAAATTCATTTTACCCTGTAGGTAATAGAATGAGTTGTCCATTAAATCCTAAAGTCCCAATAAATTTGTTATCGTGAAAAGCTTTGTTTCAACTAGGTGAGAGTAGAAAGAGAAGGAAAAAAAATATAATTGATGCATTGATAAAAAAAATATGTAAAAATTGTTTTACATAATAAATCACATAAATGTACTTAAATTTTTTTTATTAACAATATATATAAATTTGATTTGAAGAATATGATAATAATTGTAAGAATTAGAATTTTTTTTACAATTTTTGGGGTTTAGAGACATAAGTAAGGTAGAAAAAATTTCAAAACCAAAAATAACAAACACAAGGTTGAGTGGGTATGAGGGGTATGACAAGCAATATTAAAAGTTGGTTGGAGGAAAAAGAACATTATGGAATGAGTGATTTTGATTCTTTCTTAAATTCTTCAATCACAAAAATTTCACTCTTTTTTTTTCTTAATTATATTTTTCATCCCTTGTTTGTAATTTTTCTATCTTGTCAGCATTCATCGCTTTCATTGCAAGAAAAAAAATCCTTGGGTTATAATACATATTATGAGTTTATATTTCATTATATTTTGATTTTCCCTGTTTAGGATCCACACCTATCACATTTGGTACTTTCATTGAATCATGATTGAGAATACTTGTCCAAATGGACTATTAACTAATATCAAACAAATGTTGGAAGATATGGAAAAGAGAGGTAAGGAGAATGCTATTCAATTCAAAACATTGGAGTTAACCATTGACGGGTTACTAAAGCAAAATGTTGGTTTAGAGTTAAATGTTGTTGTTTCCACTTCACCATTTCAACTAAGGAGTGCTAAGCTTGATTTTCCTTGATTTGTTGTCCTTCAATGAATATTTAAGTTGAAAATATTTTTAGTTATTACACTTAATGAACATCATTTGACCATTGAGCCATTCATCTAGACAAATAACTTATTCCTTGGTATCAAATGCTAACTTGCACCAATTCCCTTCATTCGTTAGTTGCTTTTACACGAGTCCTTGAAATGGAATTTGGACCTTCCCCTTATGAGTGTCCCCAAGCACAACTGTTCAAACTGACCCAAGCAACTATTAGACATGATTATTATGTTCAGTTTAGAACTCTACTGGGTTTAATGAATCACTACAAAAGTAGTGTTGTACTACTTTGATATTAAGGTCCAAGTATGGATCATGGAGAGTGTTATTTGAGGGTTTGAAGAACAAATCTGATTCCTTATGGTGAAAAGACAAGAAGAATTTAGTTATTCTCCAAGTAAGGAGCAATTGGTTCTTGGATAATATCACATGGAAGTTGGGTAACGAGAACAAAATTCTGTTTTAGGAAGATTTTTTGTTAGGGCAGAGTATCCTGAAAGATAGGTTCATGAGACTTTACGCCAATTCAAACCAAAAAGGTTTATTCATAGGTCAAATAGGCATTTGGGAGGAAAATCTCTCGTGTTGGAGACTAAGATGGAGAAAACCTTGGCTTGCATGGGAATAAGTCCTAATGAATGAAATGATTAGTCTCTCATTAAAGAAAAATAGTTAGTTTTTTATATCCAAGACAAATGGGTATGGAAAGATGTGAGTATGAGAGAATACATTATTAAATTTGCATATATCTTTCTATCAAAGGTTCAAATGGAGGAGGAATTTGAGGTTTTTACCAAACTTTGGAAAGGCATTACCTACAACCACTTTTTTTTCTGTTGGCGTTTTTTCCATAATAAAATTGCAACAATTCAAAATCTTCTTCATAGAAATATTCATCCTCAAAAGGTTAATGATGTCGTGTGTAATAAGGAGTTAGAGGATTCAGATAATCTCTTTTTCATTTGTTCGAAAGTTGAGAAAATTTGGAATATGATTGCTAATTGGCTAGGACTTGTATTCACACACCATGACACTGTAAAGGCACACTTTTGTGGTTTTGATTTTTCGACTTTTAATGCAAATAAAAATGATATCTTGAAGATTATTTGGATAACAACAATTTTGGAATATGAGAAAAAAATATCATTTTAATAATAAAATCCCCGATGAAACGCAAATTTTTATGATGATGCAATTAAAATCTTGGGTTTGGATTACAACTAAGTTTCCTTTAGCCATGTTTTCTTAGTTTGACTGGAGTTTAAACCCCATTGTATGTACTCAACTATTAAACTAAAATATTAGGCTTTCAAGTCTAGATAAAAGCTTTCGTTGCAGCTCCTTAGGGATCAACACCTAATGCAGGTCACAGGGGTTAAGACAACACAAGAATCTTAAGAATGAAATGTAATTTGAATTGGTAGACAAAATTGCATTGTAAATGATCAAAGCATAAGACTTGAGTGGTTAATGTAGAACAACGAATAACAATTTTTGTTCAAATCCTTGTGTCCTATAATTGTATTTTGCTGATACCTGATTTTGATACAAATTCTATATCTTTGTTCAAACCCCCACTCTTTATGTTCGGAACTTTCAAGTTAAGGAGGATCAAAGTGTTTTCTTGGATGGTTCTGGTTTGGGTTCTTTAGGTCTCTTTTTGTATATATGTAATACTGTTAAAGTACCCTTCAAATACTCCCATTTATTATATTTTTATTGTTGATAAAAAAAAGTTGGATATTTAATGGATATTATAGCTCCAGACTCTACCACCTTGATTCAATTTGTGTTCTTAGCTATATGAAGAGAATTATGTTGCTAAACTTAGATCTTATATTTTGAACCTTTGGTAAAAAACACAAACCACTCAAAATGTCTTACCTATTAGACAATTCATAAAATCAACCAATCTACCCCCTCTCATTCTCTCACCAAACCATTCCTTTAATCCACTTAAAATTTCTTACCTATTAGACAATCCATAAAATCAACCAATCTACCCCCTCTCATTCTGATACAAATCATCTCGACAAACAAATGACTAGGGACACAATAAACACTTCACAATTAAGTCAGTCATCTCAGCATCCAAGACAAGGTCCCACCAAACTTCAAAAGGACCTAACCAGAAGAAGAACTAGACATAGGCCAGAGCATCAAATATTCTTTCTTCTGGTTTTTTTAAAATACAAGTTTACGTAAATAAATTGGGCTCACTGTGGGGGTCCAAATAGAAGAATAAGATAGAGTAGGGTGTGCTTAGTAATTTAAGTAGGTTGTGCTTAGTAAATTGGGTTTGTGTCAAACCCACCTTTCATGACATGTGCACCCAGGTTTAGGGTTTATTTGACCTACCTTCTAGAAGGTTTTTCACAAATGACACCCCTACCCTTCTTACTCTTGCTCCCCAAGTCACTCTCTCCTATATAAAGGGTGTCTTGCATATGTAATTTACACTTGGATTTGAATAGAAGAGAAACTTTGTTTGAGTGATTAGTGAGCTTTGTCTCCTAAATTGTTCTTAGGTCTTATCTTGAGTGTAGTGCACCTCAAGTGATGGTTCCTCACCACTCATCTTGGAATTGCCTCACTCTCCAAGTGGCGTGATTCCTTGCTCCATTTTTCATAAACTTTCTTCATTTCTTCATCTTTTTTTCCTTTCTTATTTGCACCATTTCCAATCCTTTTTATGTTCTTGTGTTCTTCCTTTCTTATTCGGTTTCCATCTTGTTTCTTTCCATTATATGTTCTTTAATTTTGCACCTCTTCATCATCAACACCATATAATTGTGTTTTCTCTTTGTCCTCTGGAAGTGAACCTTCACATTTACTTAACCACTTGGTTAAGTTCGTGTCCAGTGGGAATCTTCTTTGGGTTTCTCACCATATTTGTTTAAAATCAAAAACTCACAAACAAGTGAAACTCCTTAAAATGTGCAATCTTAAAATCAACTCACATCACATTCCCTCACCAAACCATTCCTTCAATCCAAATAACATGAGAGTGGAAAAGAGTGGAAAAGACTAGCAAAAATTACTAGCAAAAATATAGCTCCAAGTGGAAAAGAGTTGTGCTACTACAAGTTCTCAACAACACGTAGGCATATAACAAATAATACTTTCTTTTGCAAATGAAAGAAGATGAATCAAGAAAATTAGAAGCATATCCTCTTGATAACAATGAGCATGTTGTCAATCATTATTCCTTGGATCACCATTTGTCTTACAATGCTCTTAAAGGATATTTTGGTCTTGACACTATAAAATTAAAAAAGGCTCCAAAAATGGAATGCAAGCTAGTATGTTATTATATAGTTGTAGTTTAGATCATTTCTTATAGCCAAGGTCACATTGTTTGAAATTACTAGTTGAATTAATTGCATACTTGCAAGTTTTGGTTGGTGATGATAAATCCTTAATAGGGCAGCTTGGTGAAAGGATTAGAAGTTAATATTTAAGAACACTCATTGAAATTATTGGAACACATATTGCTTATTATTGTGGTATATTTGGTTTTGGGAACTGCTCGAGTGTCCACTTAGACCCCTAAATATAGCAAATTCTTTTTCAACAATAAATATATAACTTTACATAGTTTTTTTATTAGCAAAAAGAAATATATAAATAAATAAAAGGGTACTTGAGATACTCCAACCCATTTACAAATAGACAATTGTACACAAATGAGATTAGAAAAAAGTCCATCCAAAACAACTATAGACCGACAAACTTTCCCTCACATTCATTTATGTAACAACAAACATATAGGACAAAAATAAAGTCACCAAAGATTTGATGTAAATTGTCAAGTACGGTACAATTCACTCATTTTAAAAGAATGCACATCACAAATTCTATGACTGTGTTATTTACCCTACAAATTCTACAACCATACTCATCTCAAGAAAATTGGTTAGATTTCAACTGACAAGGAACTGAGTTGGTCATTATACTTCACACTTACAAATAGGTTTTCTTTATTCCTTTTGGCTTACCTCCCCACAAGCTCAAAATCATGCAATTCCATTCATCAAAGATATTGGTCCAATTAGGGTCAAACTTTATAGATATCACAACTAGAAATTATAATTTGAAACTTGGATAGAAATGTTCTGTAGGAACGAATTATAGTGCCTAACACTAATCCTTTTTCTTTTCCATATTCTTGGTGAAGAATGATGGAACATGGAGATTTTAATAAAGACTATCAAGCCTTGAATATCATTACAATGAAGGATAATTTCCCTATAGTGGATGAGTTATGAGTTGCATAAATACCTTTCTAAATTGGACCTAATTAAGATCATGGTACAACCAAATCTTGATGAAGGAATAAGATGAATATATAACAATATCTAAAACTCATCAAGGCCTTTATGAATTGAAGTAATGTCATTTGTACTCTTTAATGCACCAATTATACATTTCAAAGTCACATGAATAAGGTTTTCCAAGATCATTAAATCTGCATTGGTTGGAGGTGATCCTCAATTATTGTGGCAACATAATCTCTTTGCAAAGCTGTCAAAATATTCCTTTGGGCTACAAAAAGTTGATTACCTAAGACACATTATTTCTGGTAAGGGTGTGGTAGTGGATAAAGAAAAAAGGTGAAGACTATATTGGATTGATATGTGCCTACTAATGCAAAATAAATTAAAGGTTTCCTTTGCCTTACAAGATATTATAGATGACTTATATAGAAGGATGTGAAGTTGTAAGTGCTCTTTTAACCAATTTATTAAAGAATGAATTTTTTTCTCGAGATGATCTAGTACAACAACATTTGCAAAACTCAAAGTTATTGTTACTAAGGCTCCAATTCGTAGTCTTCCTAATCTTTCGCAACCATTTATTCTTGAAACAAATGCTTCAAGTTTGGGCATTGGGCCAGTATTGAGACAAAACCACCATCCACTTGTATTTTTCCCAAAAAGCTTACTCTTAGACAAAAAGTTGTCAACTTATGTAAGATAATTTTATGTTATTACCACAAGTTGTCAATAAGTTCATTAAGTTTGAAGAATTTACCTCATCGAACTATTTAAACTCCTGAGCAACAAAAATGTTTGCGTAAGCTGTTAGGATATTACTTCTCTATTGAATATAAGTCGAGAAAAGAAAACAAAGATGTTGATCTCTACCAAGATAATTCTTTATGGCTTGGTCTCAACCATATTTTTCCATTCTTTCTAATCATAGAAAAACTATAGCAGCAGATCCTAAGATGAAAATCATTACGGATTTGTGCATTGCAAGTGGGCTTCCTAATCACAATTACTTTATTCATGATCAAATTCTCTTTTGGAAGAGTAGAATAGTTAATCCCACAACTAGTGTGATAGTTTAGAATGTCTTGTATGAATATCATAGTTTTCTTGCAGGAGATCATGTTGGGTATGCTAAAACCTTGGCTAGAATCTCAACTCAATTTTTCTAGCATGATATGAGTATAGATATTAAAAAATATGTACAAACTAGTCTCATTTGTCAACAAGCCAACATAGAACCAACTTTTCCTCTTGGGTTAGTTAAGCCACTACCCATTCCAGATCTAATTTTGGAGGATCTAACCATGAATTTTGTAATAGGACTTCCTTCATCAAACATTTATATGGTTATACTTGTGGTAATTGACAAGATATCTTAGTATGCTCGTTTTTCTCCTTATATTACTCAAGTAAAGTTGTATAAGGATTGAGACAGATTCTGGTTTCTAGGCGATGAACAAATTCTGGTTTTTTTTTAGAAGAGTTGGATATCCCTCAAGTATTTCATTTAATTTTATTAATTTATTGTTAATAAAAAAAACTAAATTCAAGTAAGGTTGTCATGAAATTGCAAGGTTCCCTAAAACTATTGGCGAGTTCTTCACCAGTTTTGGCAACATCCTTTAGATTGAGCGACACCTCTTTAAATTTGTGATGTACCATTCTTAATCTAATGGACAATCAAAAGCCTTGAAAAAATGTCTTTGAAATGTATTTGAGATTATTTACTCATGACATCTTAAGGAATACCATGAGCATAATATAATATTGAAAAATGATACATTGACAACTTTCTTTCAGTATACAACCCTCTTTCTTTACCTAAAATTTCAATTTTTGTATAAAATGACAAAAATACTCTTTTATATTATCAATTAAAAGTTTTATAATGGAGCAGATTGTCAATATATCATTCCTCTATAATATTGGTACAATACAACCTACCATACCAGTGAAATGTGTCCCTTCAAACATAATGTCATTGGTTGGTTAAAGATGAATTTTCAAAAGACTAAACAAATGTATGAAAAGTATGCAAATCATTAGAACGGAAGGTTGGTGACTTGATCCTAGTGAAGCTCCAACCTTATAGACAACATTCCATTACTTTGAGGAAGAAACAGAAACTAAGTTAAAAAGTCTCCCTTTCAAATTATGGAGAAGGTTAGATTTAGTCAGATATAAATTGTTGTTACTATTTAATACAAAATACACCGTGTCTTTCATGCACCCTAGTTGAAACAAATGTTCTAGATGTGATCACATTCAACCATTTGTTCCATTACCAGTTATCACTAATGAATCCTATCCTGTTATACAATCTATGGCTATTTTGAAATCTAGAGTTATTATTAAGGGTTTTCAACATGTTGAAGAAAATTTAGTTAATGAGAAGGCGTGGAGGAGTCTCAATCAACATGGAAGGGCCATGTTACTTTGCAAAAAGTTTACCTGGCTTCAACCTTCTGGACAAGATGACCAAGAATGGAGGATAAATAGCAATACAATTAAAATAGGAATAAAAGAGGCAAAAATTGAGATAGTTGGAGATGGGAACGTGGGAGGTGATGAAATGCATCAAGAAGGGAGAAAAAGTTCAAGACAAAAAATAGTTGACAAACAATATTAAAAGTTGGTAGGAGGAAAGAGAACACACTCATTCTCTCTGATTTTTCAGTCACAAAAGCTTTAGTATCTTTTTTTCTTAGTATTTTTTTTTTTCGTCTCGTTTACTACTTTGTCAATAGCCATCAATACCATTATAAGAAAAACCTTCGAGTTGCTCTTATGAATCCTCCAGGAATTTATAAATGGCAAATTATCTCCCTTTTTGTTTACTATTATTCCATTGTCATAGATTCTAACTCAATCCTATGAAAACCAAACCTTAGTAAATATCGTAAGAATTTAATGAACGTGAAGTTGAAATCACCAGTTCAAGGTTTATCAATATGATTTTTGTTTTTTTATTTCTCGATCTTCAAACTCTGTTGCATTCCATCTTTCTTATTTCCAATAGTTTCAGAAGGTAATTCATCTAATATAGGTCACTTTCATTTGCTTAAACTAAATTTGTTTTGGTTAAGAATCCTAGCTTTAATTATCAAAGAATTTTATGTTTAGTCTCATGTTACATCATTTCTCCTCTTATTGTTCATGTCAACTTTATCTTCAAATAAATTAACAATAAGCAAAGTTATTTAATAAATACATATAGGTCACATTTCAATAATTGAGATAGACGACAAAACTTCCTTATACCTCTTCTACATTTCTGGAAGTTTATCAAAAATAGATAATTTATTATTATGAACTATAGAATCTAATACACTGTATTATATTTTATCTCAAAACCAATATAGGAAAGCTAGACAATTTAACTTAATATCATTCAATTTTAAAATGAAATATATATAATAGTTAACAACCAAATGGAGAATTCTGTATTATTGTCCCTCTTTTTTAATAATTTGCTGCTTCACTTCGAGTGCATCAAGAAAACAAATAGATAACCTTCCAGAATTAGCCAAACAACTCTATCCTTTTCTTAACTTTTTGGAGTTATTCTTCCCTTCGTGCTTCCAAAATTCTTAGTTTTCTTACTAGGTCTTGACTCTTTTTTTTTCTTTTGTCCCCAAAACACTTTTTATTACATCTTTTCAATTCACTCTCTTATGCTAAGTTTAAATACTATTCAATTGGATAGAAATACATTGATTTGCAAAAAAAATACTATGTTTGTTTCCAATCAAATGTGAAGATTGAGAGGAGTTGATTTGTGGAAGAAGAAAAAAATGACATCAACAATAACACGAAAAAGCAAAATTCTTAAGTGATAGAAGAGGCTCAAGCCCATGATAGAAAAAGACCAAGTCCAAGTCCAAATAGAAGTTCAAGCTTAAGCTCAAGCCCAACAAATAGAAGATATGAGCCAACTAAGCATCATTGGATGTCTTTCTTTTGTAATTACTTTTGAGTATTTTTAGTAGAACATAAAGGGAGGTGTAGATATAAATATAAGAGGTGCAAATGTATAAAGCTAAGCCACACCTT
>Ga0123341_1003840_pt1 | contig 13020 bp, 15 predicted proteins | sample Turbeapinknodule_FD_89959 | JGI IMG/M metagenome (GOLD analysis project Ga0123341, IMG submission 89959) | Root nodule microbial communities of legume samples collected from Mexico - Turtle bean Mexico pink nodule | ecosystem: Host-associated > Plants > Roots > Nodule | place: Mexico: Nepantla... | reverse complement strand
TAGTGGAATACTCAGTGGTTTGACTGAGGACTGGATGTAGCTCAGTGATTGAGTGAACCAGTATAACTCCTGTGTGTAAATCTCTCTTTCTCTCAAACTCTCAAACTGTTTGATATTTCGCTGCTATAAACAATCGATTAAATCGTAACTTTAACCGGTTGAAATTCTAATAATTGTTTCTATTAGATTGTTTGATTGTTTTCCTTAAGTGCTTATCTGAGTTGTTTGTTAAGAATTCATTCTGAAGCAAGTATTTCCGAAAATCTTTGATAAAACAATTCACCCCCCCTCTTGTTTAAGCCATCATTTCTAACAATAAGTATGTAAAACAGTTTCAGTCTTAGAAATGACGTACCTTTCTAGGGTTCTTACCACCCTTTATATAGGTTGTATCTAGGTCAACTCCCTGTCCCATGAGGATCCTTCCTTAAGTGGAATTAGGGTTACTGGTAAGGCATCACGTGACGCGTTGCACAATCTTAGCGCAACCGCTGCACATGACTTTCCTCTTCTGGGGTGCAAAATCTTAACAGTATGGCCGCTAGGGTAGCAACTCATGCACCAGCGTTGCAGGGCCATTTGTTCTATGTGTGTCCTAAGTATTCACGTGCCATGCATGCAGTCTCTCCTAGGGAACCCTAACCCTTACGGGCCTTAGCGCCTCCAAGGGATACTTACTTGTGCTAGACCTGAACATACTATACACACCACATGCATGATCTCTTCCGTGACTTAGGTCCTTCTTACGTCTAGGTGATAACTCATTATTATTTCTAGGGCCCACTTACGTGGCCTATCAATGCGACCAGACCACCGAGGTCCGATGTCAATGTCCGACGCCGATGTCTGAGGTTTGGCCAGTACACAAGCCCCCCAGGCTAGAGCTGTAACTTGTTTCAGCCAAGAGGCTAACTGATCGCCCACGGCGACCTACATGGCGAACAAGCGACAGGATGTCCCCAGTGCGCTGAAGTGACATTTCACCATACTTTTTTACCAGCGTTGCGCTTCTCTGATACCTTAAACCCCTCAAACCTTACATTCCTTCACTGTTCCATTACTTTTTCTTAGGCATTTTCTCGAAACCTTTCATTTCTCAAAACGCCTTGACTTCCTTCCTTACTCACTTCAAATCCTCAAAGTGCAATCACTCCAAGGTATGCTTTTTATTTCATAACTGCCTTTGCCTTATCATTCTGATGTTCTTAATCTGCCTTAACTGTTTTGGGACTGTTTAGGTTTTATGCATTTTATGATTTTTGTTCTCTGCTTTCGTGCTTCTCTGCTTTTCAAATGTTCTTATGTGCACCATTTCTTTTTTTGAACTTTTCCTTTTTCTTCTTTTTTCCTTCTCCTTGTTTAGCTCTTCTTCTTAAGATGGCTCCAATGAAACCTACCCCAAACCCAACTCCTTCCCTTAAATCCTTATAACACTGGGCTCCCACCAATCTCTTAAATGAAACTTCTAGTTTTACCTCATTTGAGAGCATAACGGCGTATAAGGAGAGTGAGACCTACCCCAAATTTTGTATCTTCGGGAAAAAGCACGACAGGTTCGTGAAGGTCATGCCCTGTGGGAAGGGTGAACCCGTGTGTGCCGCCGAGTCGTCAGACCCAGAGGGCCCCTTCTGTTTTGTTTACTCCACTGTCTTTAAAAGACTTAAACATCGCCTACCCATGACTAGCTTCGAGTGTGCCCTCCTTACCGAAGTCAATGTGGCCCATGCTCAGCTACACCCCAACAGCTGCGCATTTGTTAGAGCCTTCTCCATCATCTGCGACTACTTTGGCCATACGTCGTCGGTGGATGTCTTCCTATATTTTTTCGAGGCCAAAAGCCCGAGGAAGAAGCTATGGGTGAGCTTCAACGGGATCGCTGGAAGAGTTCTGATGTCCCTCTTCCAGCAATCATACAAGGGCTTCAAAGGGAAGTTCCTCAAGATCCACTACAGCAAATTCGACCCCACCCTCTTAGATGGGTTTTTCCTCTACTGGGTGAAAGAACCAGGGCTCAAGAAACCCAGGTGCCTCGAGGACTTACTCACGCGGGAACGAGAGATGTGCAGGTTCTTCTCCAAACTGGGAGCGCTGTTTAGCACCGTCGAGTTGATCAAGCTCGAGTACAACCCTAAGTCTCTTAAGGCCTATATTGGTACCCCCTCACCCCTGTTTCTGCTTATGTTTCACTTTGCTTGTGTGTATTGCTTGTTCAAGTTCTTATGTTCTTTCATCTTCTTATGCAAGCATGGTGCTCAATGCTGAGGAGAAGAGGTAGTTGGCCACTCAATTTAAGGCTGCTCCTGCTACATCTACTTCTGGTCCTTCTGCCCCAGCGCCCGTAGACCAAAGGCAAAAAGGGGTGGCTGAGGTCATTGAGGCCGCCGCTACTGAAGATGAGGACACCTGCTCTGGCCTCGTCTTCAAGAGGAAACGAAAATTTGACGTTGCGGTTCATGCGCCCTCGGGCTCGAACGGTCGTGCTCCTTCCTACAGAGAGCACCCTCCCAGCGCCTCTTTCCCCCGTGACCTTGTGGTGCATGAGGGTAGGGGGAGAGTGTTTTAGGGGGCGCCCGTGGTGTGTCTCATTCTGATCTTCCTACCTTCCTCCAATGGGCCCTGCAATCCTTCCAGAACTAGGAGAGGTTGGAGAACATGGAGGATGACACTCTGCTGGAGCATGTGTCGAAGTACCTTAGGGAGACCCTTGTCGCATCCAGCCTCCTCCTGTCCAAGATGCAGAAGCTGAAGGAGGCAGCCAGCCAGGACACCCTTCAGATCAAAGAACTTACACGTCGTGAGACTGGCAGGATATTGGAGATGGCAGAGCTTCGCAAGTTTGATCAAGAGACTAAGAAGCTCTTGTTTCAGAAGTCCCAAGAGACTCTGAGAATCTATGCCAGGAACACTGATCTTAGGGATGAAGTGAATGACTTGGTGGAGAAGCTTGGTAGCAGGGATGCAGAGGTGGTCCAGCTGGAAGAGGAATCAACGCAGTTGAAGGTGAAATTAACCCAACTGGAAGAACAACTTGCCAAAATGAGGGAAGAGTTGGTCCGCAAGGACGAACACTTCCTTCAGACCAAGGATGAACTCACTTGCAATGCCGTGGAGTCTTACGCAGCAGGGTTCGAGGATGCCCTGGCCCAAGTTGCCTGTGTGCATCCTGGGGTGGATCTCTCCCAGACTGGGCTGACGAAGACTATTGTCAATGGGAAGCTAGTGGACCCCGATTAGTGGTGATTCCCCCTGTATTTATTTTGTAACCAGACATACATTTGACTAATCTGTACATATATCTCTATTTATGAAGTATTTTTCTTTTTTCAGTTTGTCTCTTGTGTTTGCTGTCAGCTACTTTGCCTGTCTTGGATTTAACCTTGCTAATCAATACTTTAATGACTGTTCGTACCTATGTAGCACGGTTCTTTACTACCTGCTTGATCTTACTCTTTTTCGATCTTTGACGCATTGAGGTAGGGGTGATGTTCGCTCAAACCCTTGACTGGCCTCATCTTGGGCATACAAAGATAAGGAAGATATTTACTCGTTGTTCTTGACCTTGGCATATTAGGACAAAGGAGACGTCTTGTTTCGAACAATGCTACTCTCGACCTGGACGATTAAAGACCAGGAAGAGGTTCGCCTTTCTGATCTCGACCTTGGAGTATAAAGGCAAGGGAGATATTTAACTGGGAACCATACTGTTCTCGACCTTGTCTTACAAGACAAGGGAGAGGTTCACTTTACTGGTCTCGACCTTGCCGCATAGGGGCAAGGGAGGTTTTTAACTGGGAACCATACTGTTCTCGACCTTGTTTTACAAGACAAGGGAGAGGTTCACTTTACTGGTCTCGACCTTGCCGTATAGAGGCAAGGGAGATTTTTAACTGGGAACCATACTGTTCTCAACCTTGGTGTTCTCACACAAGAGGGGGGCTCACTAAGAGCCTTACTATTCCCGATCTTGGCTTTCTTTTCCCAAGGGAAAGGTTCACTTTACTGGTTTCGACCTTGCCGTATAGAGGCAAGGGAGATTTTTAACTGGGAATCATACTATTCTCGACCTTGGCGTTCTCACACAAGAGGGGGGCTCACTAAGAACCTTACTATTCCCAATCTTGGTGTTTTTACCCAAGGGAGAGGTTCACTTTACTGCATTGTACAACACACTTGCAAATATATCTTTTCAACTGAATTTTTATTGGGTGACCTCATTAAAAAACCCTAATAAGGGAAAAAGAGTGTCCCCTTAATTGTGTACAATGATATAATTTAACTGAAATAAAACTTTAGATTAGCTCCGTTCCAAGTTCGAGGAATTGTCCCACCTTCTAAGGTCTCGAGCTTGTACGCCCCGTTCCCAAGCGCCTCTGTCATACGAAATGGACGAGTCCACTTGGGAGATAACTTGTTCTCTAATTGGTAGGGGTAGGCCTTTCACATCCCCAAGTCGGCGACTTGGAACTGCCGAGGTCTCAACTTGGAGTTGTACTTGTACTCCACCCTTCTCTTCAAGGCTTCAACCTTGATGCGTGCTTCCTCCCTGACTTCATCCAGTAGATCTAAGTTCACCTTTCTTTCTTTGTTGGATTCTTCGGCCACGAAGTTTTGGAAACGTGATGAACTCTCCTGGATTTCTACAGGAATCATCACGTCTGAACCATACACCAAGCTAAAAGGTGTTTCCTTGGTGATGGTTTGGGGAGTGGTGTGGTAGGCCCACACAATTCTAGAAACTTCTTCTGCCCAAGTTTCATTGGCTTTTTTCTAGTCTTCTCTTCAGACCCCCGAGCAGAACTCGGCTGGCAGACTCGACCTGCTCATACGTCATGGGGTGTTCGATTGATGCAAACACCTGCTCTATTCCAAGCTCTGTGCACATCTTGCCCAACTGTTGGCTTGCAAACTAGGTGCCATTATCGGACACCAAGCGTTTTGGGATTCCAAAACGGCATACTATGTTCTTCCACACAAAGTGCTGGAACTTGAGGGCTATAATTTGTGAAACTGTCTCGGCCTCTATCCCCTTTGTAAAGTACTCAATGGCAACCACAAGGTACTTCATCTGTCGCATCGCTAAAGGGAATGGTCCCAGAATGTCGATCCCCTAGGTATGAAACGACCATGGGTTGTGGATCGACCGTAACTCCTATGAGGGCGCATTGTGTCAGTCAGCATGTCGTTGGCACTGCTTGCATAGCTGTGCGTACCTCGTGCAATCTTCCATCATGGTTGGCCAGTAGTACCCTGCGCGAATGGTTTTTGACGAGAGCGCTCGGTCGCTGATGTGACTCCCATATATCCCTTTGTGGAGCTCTATCATGATGCGAGTGCATTGTTCACCACTTACGCAAGCCAGGATAGGGTGAGTATACCCATGTCTGAACAAATTCCCATCCACAAGGGTGTACATGCTCAAGTTCTTCTTGACTACTCTGTCCTATGTAGGCTCCAGCGGGAGTATCCTGTCAGTCAAGTAACCCTGTAGGTGTCATCCAAGTTTCGCCTTCTTCCACTAGGCAAACGTGCAACAACTCCTCCCTTAATGAGTTATATGCGCTTATCCTGGGCATTTTCAGCGTCTCTTGAGTCAATGACCAGTGACTCCTCTTAACGCCTTCCGAGGTGCTGGTTTCCTGAACTTCTACTGTGCAACTTGTGGTGGTTCGAGGTGTCCTCAGGATCTCCTGTATAACTGTCCTCTCTCTGCCCCCCTTGCCTGAACTGGTGAGCTTTGCTAGCAAGTCAACTCGGGTATTCTTCTCTCTAGGGACGTGTACCAGCTTGAACACCGCAAAAGTCTCTTTTATGATCTTAACATACTCTAGGTATGTGGCCAAATGAGGGTCCTTGGCCTGGTATTCTCCCGTAACCTGCCCTGTTATTAACAGGGAATCGTTCTTTGCCAGCAAACTCTTAGCACTCTTTGGCCAGTAACATTCATGCGATCAAGGCCTCATACTCAGCTTGGTTGTTACTAGCCTTGAAGGCAAACCGTAGGGCCTTCTCGATCAACAACCCATTTGGTCCTTCCAGAATGACGCCAGCCCCACTACCCTGTTGGTTGGAGGATCCGTCTACAAAGAGGACACATCTGAAATCTGCTTCTTCTTGATGTGTGGTTGCCGAGGAGAGCTTTACCACAAAGTTTGCATAAACTTGGCCCTTGATAGGTCCTCTTAGTTCGTACTGCACATAGAACTTTGATAGCTCTACCGCCCAACGCACCATTCGACTTGCCACATCGGGCTTCTGTAAGACCTTGCGAATAGGGAGGTTTGTCATCACTATTATAGTGAAACTCTGGAAGTAGTGGCAAAGCCTTCGCGTTGAAAACACTACCGCTAGGGCTGCCTTTTCTATGGCCTGGTATCTTACCTTAGGCCCTTGCAAAACTTTGCTAACAAAATATATTGTGTTTTGCACATGGTCCTGCTCTTGGACGAGGACCGAACTGATCGCCCGATCTGTGATGGCGAAGTACAAACGGAGTGGGGTACCTAGTTGTCGCTTGCACAGTACTGGTGGGCTGGCTAGGTATTCTTTCAACTTGAGAAACAATTCTTCACTTTCCTGGGTCCATACGAACCTGTTGTTCCTCTTCAAACACTAAAAATAAGGATGCCCCTTATCCCCTCCTGCCGATACAAATGGGGACAAATCGACTATCCGCCTTGTCAACTACTGCACTTCTTTCACTGAGATCGGACTCCTCATGGCTATAATCGCGACACACTTCTCAGGGTTTGCCTCTATCCCACACTCAGTGAGTAGGAACCCTAAGAACTTGCATGCCTCTACCCCAACCACACATTTTTCGGGGTTTAACTTCAATCTGTACTTGACTATTGTGGTGAATAGCTCATCTAATCAGCAATGTGCTGATCCTTCACCTGGGAGTGACCACCATGTCATCCACATATGCCTGAACATTTCGCCCTATCATAGGATCAAGCACTCTATCCATCAACCTTTGATAGGTTGCACCTGCATTCTTGAGCCCAAAAGGCATCACCTTATAACAATAACAGGAGAGCTTCGTCATGAATGATATCTTGCACTCGTCCCTGGGATGCATACGAATCTGGTTATATCCAGAGAATGCGTTCAGGAAGTTAAGAAGCTTGCAGCCTGACGTGCTGTCCACCAAAGCGTCGATACTGGGCAGTGGATATGAGTCCTTCGGGCAAGCTTTATTCAAATCTGTGAATTCGACGCACATCCTCCACTTGCCATTGGCCTTCTTGACCAATACTACATTGGCAAGCCATTCGGGATACTGGATCTCCCTTATGTGGCCAACATCCAACAACTTCTTGGTCTCTTGTCTGATGACCAGCCGCCTTTCCTCATTAAACTTTCTTCTCCTTTGGCGTACTGGTCGAACCTAGGGGTCCATGGTGAGGCGATGGCATAAGAACTCTGGGTTGATTCCAGACATGTCCGAGGCAATCCATGCGAAGGCATCCAGGTGTCGCGCTATCACCTCGACAATTTGGTCCTGTGCCTCCTAGTTTAGGGACCTGCCAAGCTTGAACTTCCTTCCCCCAATCTCCCTTTCCAGCACCTCCTCTGCTGGTTCAGGCCGATCTTCTCGGGCGACCTCTACTTGGGTAACCCTTTCTCCCCCCTGAGGTTGGTTTGTTACGGTGCGCACTTCTCTCTTTGTCTTCAGGTTGTTCTCATAGCACTTCTTCGCTGCCTTCTGGTCAGACTTGATTGTTATCACTGCCCTCTCAAGGGAGGGTAGCTTCATCTACATATGCCTTGTCGAGGCTACTACTCTCGTTATGTTTAGGGCAGGTCTTCCCAGATGGATGTTGTAAGCTGAATGGGCATTGACAACAAGGTACCTTATGTTAACTATGCGAGATGCAGTGCCATCCATGAAAGTGGTCCTTAGCTCTATGTGCCCTCGCACTTCCACTTGGTCCCTAGCGAAGTCGTATAGGCAACCATCGTAAGGTCTCAACTGATCAGTCGACAACTGCAGTTTATTGAAGGTCGACCAGAACATCACGTCTGCCGAACTTCCTTGATTGATGAGGACTCGATGCACCTTCCTTCCTGCTGTCACTACTGAGATCACCACGGGGTCGTTGTCGTGTGGAACCACGTCCTACAGATCGACCTCTGTGAAGAAGAGGTCGGGCTCTCCTACTTCTGCTACCAACACTTCCCTAGCATACTTCTTTTGTTGGGAGGCGGTACATCCTCCTCCTTAGAACCCTCCAAAAATTGTGTTGATTTCTCCATGGACAGGTATCTCATGTCCCTGATCTCCTGCGGGGACTGCTATCATCGAGATCCCTGGGTTTTCTTGCAGGTACTCCTTTTGGAAACCATTCCTTACCAGTTCATCTAATTGGTTTCCCAACGCCAAACAGTTGTGTAGGTTGTGGCCAAAGGCTTGGTGGAATTCACACCAAGTGTCTTTGCTGGGCCCTAGCCTCTTGTTGGTCTTCAGTGGAGACTTCAGCTTGTCTGCTACGTTAGGGATGACAATCAGCTTTTTGAGTTCCACTCGAAAGTTGTGTCTGGTGGGGGTGCCTTCCTTTGCTCGCGCTCTGGTCTGAGGCTTCCTTGTCTCATACGGCGACCGCTTCCCTGAGGCTTTCTTCTCTGTCATGGCCTCGTGTACCTTCTTGGGTTGAGGATGACCAGTTCCCTGAGGTCAGACAAGGCCGATGCTACCACGCTTTTCTGTGACCTCTTCTTCTGCGACGATGTTGGCTACGACTCTATGACGGATCTCATTGAACGTCTTTAGGCAACACCTTATCAGAGAATCACTGAAGGGTCCTGGCAGCACCCCTCGTCTGAAGGCGTGTACCATCATATCTTCGTCTTTGGTGTGCAGCTTCACTACCAGTGCCCCAAACCTGTTGAGAAAGTCTTTCAAAGGCTCTCCCTGGTATTGTTTAACGTCGAAGAGATCGAAAGAGATGGTTGCGGAAGCCTGGTTGACGATGTACTGCTCTTTGAACAATGTTGAGAATTGATCAAACGAGGTAATGTGTCCATCAGGAAGGCTGATGAACCAGTCCAACGTTGTGCCTGAGAACGTACCCATAAATAGCTTACAGTGCATGGGGTCAGTGCCTCCTGAGATCATCATCTGGGTGTGGAAGGCTGTGATGTGGGCTTCTGGGTCTTCTACGCCTGTGAAGGTGATCTTTGGACCCTTGAAGCTGGCTGGGTATCACGGTGTCCATGATTGTCGAGGAAAACAGCATGGGGTGACCCCTAACTTGTATGGAAGGAGTTCGCTCATCAGTCGTACGTTCACCCATGCGTTGTAAATCTCTACGCAGTTCCTCATTGGTTGCACGCGACGCAACCAAATCATCCTGGAATCGGTTCTGACTGGCTGCCTGTTCGACTTGAACCTCAGCCAGAATCCTGTCCTGGTCAGCTTTGGATGCCGCCACAGCTTGCTGGAGGGCGCAAATGTTATCCATGAGTTGTTGCATGGAGACGCTGTCTCCTCCTTCTAGTACAGATGCACCTTGCCTCGTATTCCTCATGTTGCTGGATGGCTCTCAACACAGTGGGCGCCAAATGTTCTCACCGGTTGACTCAGCCGCCATTGACTTCAAAGGAAGATGGTGGCTCCTCCTCTTTCTGGTGGTTTTTTCTTTCTCCTTGGTGATCGAGAGTGGCTCCGTTGAAACAGAGAGGGCCCTACCTGTTGATTGCACTTCGACGATCTAGTCAGTACTGGGCTAAGAAACAATAAGTATGTAAATCAGTTTCAGTCTTAGAATCAGCGTACCTTTCTAGGGTTCTTACCACCCTTTATATAGGTTGTATCTAGGTCAACTCCCTGTCCAACGAGGACCTTTCCTTAAGTGGAATTAGGGTTACAGGCGAGGCATCTTGTGACGCGTTACACAAGACTTTTCTCTTATGGAGTGCAAAATCTTAACAGTATGGTCGTCAGGGTAGCAACTCATGCACCAACACTGCGGGACCATCTGTTCTATGGGTACCCTAAGTATTCACGTGCCATGCATGCAGTCTCTCCTTGGAAACCCAACCCTTACGGGCCTTAGCGCCTCTACGGGATACTTACTTGTGCCAGACCTGAACATACTATACACACCACATGCATGATCTCTCGTGACTTAGGTTCTTCTTACGTCTGGGGTGATAACTCATTATTATTTATGGGGCCCACTTACGTGGCCCATCAATGCGACCAGACCACCGAGGTCCGATGTCAATGTCCGACGTTGATGTCTGAGGTCTGGCCAGTACAGATACTCTCAGCCACTAAAGGTCATTCAAGGGCAGACTTGGCGTAGAGATTGGCCTCAAGTCAGATGCCCAAGTCACCCCTAGCCTTGGGGAAGGATGTGTGAAGGAAGTAGATAAATATTCCAAGTGCACAAGTCCTACGTGACCGAATCCCTTACACATGTAGCTAGCAATTCTCGAGCAAGGGTAACATCCTTCGCAGTTAAGAGGTACATGTTATCCATGAGATAGCTCCGCCAAGAGCACTATGATTTATCATGCTTAATCAGTGTGTTACTTTGAGAGGTTGGTTACATTATTATCAATTGATTAAGTTATGATAGTTGTATTTTTCGAGACATGCATTGTTGGTACCCTAACCAAGGTATGACAAAGACAAGCAAGGTAAATAAATAAAAGTACTGATATATACAAAAAATTTTGAGAAATTGTTCAAAGAGCTGCGAAGGGCAGTTGAGTACAAGAAAGCTCAACACTATACTCCTTCTCATCCATCAGTCACCCATCTACCACGGTTTTGCCCAAACGAAGTTGGGAGAAATCCATCTCTGGGTAGATTTCCGAGGCCTGTGCGATAGCGTCTTCAAAGCCCGCCATGAAGGAGTTAGCAACATCGTCGGTGAGAGCTTCCTTTTCTCGCGCCTACTCCTCATCCTTCTTGGTCAGCTCCCCCATTAGTCTCTCTATTTCAGCTTGGAGCTTCACGTTCTTTTTGGATAATTCTAGGACTTCCTTGAACTTCTCAGTCAAACGAATCCTGGACTCTTCTTGTGTTCACTGGAGCTCTTCGTGGAGTTTAGTTGCTTCTTACTTGAAGCCATCCACTTGCCGTGAGAGCTCAACAACCTTGTGGATTTCCTCCTTGGTTGAGCCTTTCCACCCTCTTAGTTTGGAGATGGCCAAGCAGTTCGCAGCTAAGGCTTAACCCAGTTTCCTCACCGCTTGCTCCACCAGCTGGTTCTCCTCCAAGCTCTCAAGCTTTTCCTTGGCTTAGGTAGATAACAACGTCTTCTCAAGGAAGGTAGGGGAATTCAAGGTAGGATCCCACAATCCTCCCACTCGCGCACTTGCACCTATGCCCTCCTGCACCACTATGTTGTGGGAATGTGGAGGGCTGGGTGGATGAGCTTGAGGAGAAGGAGCACGACCATCTGAAGCAGAATGTTCACCAGGCTCAGCACTGACCTTTCGCCTCTACTTGAAGACAGACCCAAAATAGGTTTCTTCATTGTTAGAAGAGTCGACCTCAGCCACGACCTTGAATTTCAAATCTTTAGCAGGTGAAGCTTGGGCAACTTCCTTCTGTAGAACATGGGAGCTTTGATGATTCCAATCAGTGTTGAAGGTTGAAGTTGTGCTGCTTTTGGTTTGAGCTTAGTGTAGGTTGTTTATAATTATTGTAAAGATCATTCCTAGTCCCTTACACAAGCTAGTTCAATCTATTTTAAAAGAGAAAAATGTTTCTTTAAGCAAAGAAAAAAACAATCGGTTGAAATCACGATATAATCAGTTGTTTGTCACTTAGCTTGAGTAAAGGTTTTCAAAACTGTTTTTGACTTGGTTAAATAAATGACTGACCAATTCAACCGGTTAAAACGACTTTTCAACCGGTTGATTGTCGCATTTCATAACAACCTTTCAAAAACCTGTTGGATCTATTTTCAGTTGGATCAAAATTGTTTTAGCTCTGTGATTCCTGTAAATTCAGGTGTAATCTATTCCTTTCTGGTTCTAGTATTTGTTCTTTTATAAACTTGTGAAGTGTGTGAAAACCTGTAAGTTCAGAGGGATACATCCTAAACAATGGCAAAGAGAATTTGGGTAAGTTTGATGCAAAAGCTGACAAAGGTATTTTCCGTGATTATTCCCTATCTAGCCATGCATATAGAGTTTACAATAAGAAACTTATGACTGTAGAAGAATCAATGCATGTTGTTTTTATGAAACTAACAATTCTGAGCAACGTCAAGCAAAGATCACTATAGAATAAGATGAACAAAATATCTTCTTGAAGAATCTAGAAAACTGTACAAAAAATCAACTGGATGATTCTGCGAAACAACCGATTGAAAATATGCAACAATGTGATCTTCCAAAAGAGTGGAGAATCCCCAGAGATCTCTCTGTTGAAAACATCATTAGGCAGATCAACAAGGGTGTCTCTACAAGAAGAAATGTAGCAAACTTTTGCAATCATACAATATTTGTCTCCAAGATTGAACCAAAGACAATCAATGATGCACTCAAAGATGAGCACTGGACTGCTGCTATGCATGAGGAGCTCAACCCGTTTGTGAGAAATGATGTATGGGTCCTGGTTCCTAGAACAGATCAAATGAACATCATTGGAACAAAATGGATTTTCATAAACAAATAAGGTGATTCAGGGGTCATCACAAGGAACAAGGCAAGGCTTGTTCTAAGGGGTACAACCAAGAAGAAAGGATTGATTATGGTGAGACTTTCGTACTAGTAGCAAGGTTAGAAGCTTTGAGACTCTTATTGGCCTTTGCACGCATGAAAGGTGATCCTGCCTGTTGACCGGAGCGCTGGAGAATGCGTCGTCAAAGGATCGACGTGCGCGCCGCTTCTCACCTCCGTTCCTCCTCTGGATCTATCTCAAGAACCTGCAAAGAGACGATACGGCGCCGCTGCGGCTGATCGCACTCCGACGCTCAAGTCAGTGACGGTATCACCAAATACTAAGAACTGGAACCGTGCAAATCTCTCTCACAAACAGCTCTGTCACTCGCAAGCGTA
>Ga0123341_1003838_pt1 | contig 13020 bp, 3 predicted proteins | sample Turbeapinknodule_FD_89959 | JGI IMG/M metagenome (GOLD analysis project Ga0123341, IMG submission 89959) | Root nodule microbial communities of legume samples collected from Mexico - Turtle bean Mexico pink nodule | ecosystem: Host-associated > Plants > Roots > Nodule | place: Mexico: Nepantla... | reverse complement strand
ACTAAATTTTAAATAAAATATTATCTAAGTCAACTTCCTTTGCAAATAATAAAACTTTTTGTTATTTTTGTGTACAGAAGATTAGATTGATTTCAAACTAGAAAGAAGAAAGAATAACTAGGATTTGAACAGAGAATCTGAAACAGCAGATTTTCCTCAAAATCGAAATGGTGAAAGACATTGAAACTCTGACAGAAGATGAAAGAAGGGCACTTCGTGGCAGCAAATTCGCCCCTCTTCCTAGTACTTCCAGTTCTAAACCTAGGTTTGTCTGTTCTTTTTAGGGTTTTTGCTCCCTTTTCAATTTTACACTTCATTGTCAACCCCCATGATCAAATTTTTTATTTTGAATCCACAGTTTCAATTCTCTTCCCTTCAATTTTAGTGGGTCTGACGTGAATTTTCGATTGGTGGATTTTTGTGACAGGTTGGCTCATCCCGGTGGACCCTTGGCGACAAATAAAGCAGCGGCATTGGCCAAGTTTCTTGAGAGAAAGTTGAAGGACCCGAATGGATTGGCATCTATTAATCCTGATCTCCTTGAACTGGCTGTAAATAATGCCAAACAAACTGTCCATTCAAGTAACACTTCTAACTCTATCTCTCCTCTCTTGCAAGGCCTTTGTCTTGAATTTAATACTCGTAGTGTTTTTATACAATCATTTACTCATAGAATGTGATGTAGGATAAGTTTGCAGAGTTTTGCAATAATCCCTTTCAAACTTTTATGTGATGATTTTTTATTAGTTGATAATGTAGATTTGTGTTTAGGTCAGAATTTTTTTGAAGTTGTACTCCTTTTTGTGTATTAGATTAGTTGTCTATGTTTCATTGATTAATTATTATTTGGTATTTATACTTGTTGATACTTTGCTGTTTTGACCTTATAAGTAAAGATTGTAAGTTTTAGACTGTGCACACAAACATATTTGATGTGTTTTGGACTCTACCGGTTGTCTTTAACTCTGATAACTTTGACAGTTGTAGCACTGCTGCAAACATTTTCTGGCGGCTTAAAATTGTCTAAAATTTTCTATCGATGTAAAATTGTCAGAAAATTTTCAATCATGGAGGAAGAATATGACAGTTTTACACAGTAAAAATGAATTTTGTAGGGGTCTTAACAGCGACACCAACACCATAAGCCACTTTAGCATGTGCATTACAAGGACCAAGACCAAACAAATTAAATTTACTTGTTTAGAGACTAAAGTTTGCAATTTTTACATATGGGACCAAAATAACAAAGTGTGGATTATGGACTGAATTAATGATACAAATTATTTTATTTGTTTGGCTATTAAGTTGTTGTATGAGAAATTCAAATTTCATCAGACTGAGTGTGGTTTTGCTGTGACTATTGTGGGGATTCTGGGCTTGGCTTGGCATCACCCGGGCAATCATGATTAATGTTTACACTATATCCTGTTCTGTGATATTTATTTTTTCATATCAAGTACACAGAGGCAGATTAGAGCTACAATACAACTCACATTCTATTTTATTTCCCCCTTTTGCAATGTTAGGCATAATCTTTTCTGTTTGGATTTTGGTTTCTAGTTTCTTTATCCGATGTCTTTAATTTAATTTATGTTATATTCATTAAGTATAATCTTTTATGATTCCCTGCAACATTAGGTGGTACTTCCAATTTACAAAGAACTATTCGGCATGTGGACTCCTTTGGTGACTCTGATCCTAAGGTTCTTGCTTCATTAGTGTTAATGGTTTCTGAACAGTTGTTGAGTTGAGATATCAGCCTTTTTCACTTTCTCAGTTTGTCATTGATGTTGACAGGATTCTAGCGAAGAAGAACTGAACAAACTATCTGAGGTAAAGGAATCCAAGAAGAAGAAAAAGAAGAAAGAGAAAAAGAAGAAAGAAAAAAAGAAAAACAAAAAGCGAAAGGTCTCTACTTGTTAATGTGATTGGTTATTTACCTTGAGACTTTTACCATTCACATAATTAGGTTTGTTTTGCTGCAGAATGTTGAGGACCTTGGATGTGCAGTGATGAAAAAGCCTAAACAGAAGTTTAAATTCTGATCTTACTTGTACTAGCAGATTTTTGAAATAGAGGATTGGTGCCAAAATATTTTAGTCATGGTTTTCTTTCCTCGCCCGAATTTGTTAGCTAGAAGTAAATACGGAGCAGTGGATGCAATGTTGTGCCAGAGCTTTTGATTCTATCGATATTCCCAGCAAGATACAATATAGACTACAAACTTTTTTTTTACCTGATTCTTTCAAGGTGTGCTCCTGGAAGGAATTTGGTTGGAAACAACTCTAATATCCAAAGGCTATGGATGGTGAAAATGCACATAGGATGGTGTTATTTAGATCTTCCATGTGATACTCTAATTCAGCAGAGGGATATGCACTTCCTTTTAGCCATCCTCTCTTTCAATATTTTTGTATCTGTTTTCGTCTTTATTTTATCTCTTGTTCGTTTTGTTGTTAGTCATCATCTCTTTTTTCTATTTAATTTAGTTTTGCAAAAAGAATAGTTTTTATTTTAGTTGATCCCACTTTATTTTTTGCTGTTTGCACACATACACACATTAGTTCTGTTATATATGCCTCAGATACAAGGAGGGTTGTTTATTATGGGATGTGGAAGAAGCATTTTTTACTATAAATATGCAAACAGAATCTGGTTCAATGATGTAAATGGTTGAAGTAATTCTACAGTCAGGGACTTCTCTGATAGTTCTGAGAGTATATGGGAAGGCTTCTATTGCAGAGAATTATGTGCTTTATAGTAACTTGCAATTAGGATTTTTATTAGCAGATATGAACATCATGATTGCTACTTGATTGTAGTTGAGCACACTTTTTGTTATGATAGAAATATCAGTCAATTACATCATTAAAAAATCATCTTACATGTTGATAAATTGAGATGCGTCATCACTGTTTAACCTATTGTGTTGGCAATAGGTTGTGTAGAAACCCTTTTTCACCAAGTTGACAAAAACGCTTTTAAGCTCAATTCAACTTCTCTTCTATGTTATTTTAAATTCCATAACCCAAATGACCATTCACTTATTTACTACCTACTTGAGCATGAATTTTTCTGATAAAACATAAATATTCATCCTCATCTCATTCAGTAGGCAATACACATTGCCTTAAGAATCACACATAGTGGAGACAAATATTCAATGTGGAATAAGTCTAGACATAATCAATTATGTAACTTATCCAATATGATCAATTATGCAAGCCATATAATCAATTACCAAAACCATTCAATCGACTATCGAAATGCTCCAAGCAATGGTGAAATGACAGAAGCCTGTGGGTGGAGTCATTCTGATTACATATAAGCACTTTAATGGAGTTTGTGCCCTTTTTCTTGGGTTTTTCATTAAAGCCTGCATCTTAAGAAAATGATAAAGATTCACCTGTTGGTAAAAGAAACTGTCTCAATAATTTTCAAACAAAAAAATCTGTTTGAATATCTTGAAGTTGTCTCTATAATCACTGTATCCGACAACATTGTAAGCATGTCGAACAGTTCAAGTTTATTGAGCATCCCGCTTGATCAAAGCTAAGATAATGCCTTGTGTACTGCACAAGTGAATCACAAAGTCGATGGCTTTTCATTTCTTTTACATTGATCTCTTCGGCAAAAGAATCACAATTTCCTCCTTTTGTTGGTGTTTTTCTTTTCCTCAAAGTTAGCATTGTGATGAGCAGTTATCTCCTCAGCAGCATTTCTGTCCTGTTCTTCCAGTGCTTTTTTGACAAAAACGTTTAGTTTCCATACTGTGTAGTCGGTCTGCATAAAGTAGTCAAATTGGTTAATAGCACCAAAGCACTTTCTATACAAAACAACTTAGCATAGTTAGGACAGAATCAACAAAAAATGAATGAGAACAAACTTTATTAGCTATAGAGTAACATTGTAAACCTGATTATCAAGGTCAAGGTTCACTTCTAGATCATTAGGTTTGAATGTTGGGTCATTCTCACAAATTATCTGCAATGCCTTGTTGAGATTGTCAAAATTCAGTCTGTTGAAAGACTTCACAAGTTCCAGTCTCTCACGAATCGATATTTTCCTGCAGTATTGCCAACAAAATAACAATGCAAAATACACATAATCAACACAATGCCACAATATGGACAAACAAATAACATAGCGAACTCACAGTCACGTATTTTGAGGATCAAATTATGAAAAAACAAATATTTATGGACCATATATTGCTGGACTAAATAATATACTGGTATCTGCATTAATCCTTGTGAACAGTGACTTTCTAAATAAAACTAACCAATTCATGCAAGGGAAAAAGGGTTAAATTACAATCCAATGTTGAATTGTTGTTCATGAGTGGCTCATACTTCAATGTCACATCATCAGTATAGAACAATTCGTTGAAAAGTAACTTTAAAGCAGAAAGTATCCAAGGGTTAAATGAAATGATTGTGTATTCCATAACAACGAAAATCTATTGTGCACACCCCTCTAAACAATGCATACAAAAATGACTTAATAACTTCAAAAGCAATTAAAAGTTCCTAAAGATACTCTACTCAAATCTGGAAGATTATCAGAACTTGATCACTTCATTTCAATGAAGAATGTCAACTAGATTAGTTAATTTAAAACTGAAAAACTAATTCAAAAACATTTATTTCCCAAGCATTGAACCACGAAGAACACCAAAATGATACTCTTAATACAAACAACGACAAAAGCCTTATCAGACTAGCTGAGATCGACTATATGCGGCACAAAATTCCATTTGGCTCTGAATACTAAATCTTCAGAGATATCTCTCATCACATTTGACAAAGTTGTTCTGTTTGGTTGGGTTGGGTGGGAAGAAAAACAAAGTTTTTCCATGCTTCAAGTAAGCATTTCTGGTCAAATCTAGGAATGGCACTAGGAAAGGAACACAATAACAGCTGGAGACTTATTTGACTTTGCATATTATTATCTATATGGATACACAGGAACCATATTTCTTTTAATGCTTCTCAGCTAAATAAATCAAGAAGAGTTGGCAGGAATTGGTCAAAGTTAGAAGTTGGTTGTGGAGAAAAGGAAAACTTGAAAAAACATCAATGTCTAATTAAGAATGGTGGTCAAAACCTGTGATATGTCTATTTTCTTATTGTAAAACTAGGACTGAATCTTGATTTAAAAGGTCCATTGGACTCCCATCTTTTAATAAATTTGTCTTTATGTAGAAAAGACCAAATCATCAGAGATATTATTTGTCATGATATTCCTTTTAATGAACAGCATGAGTAGGTGGAGAAGTTAGTGATACCTTTCCACCAAATGTACTTTTAACTAGGTGCTGGTATACCTTTATAAATTCAAGTACCATTTTGAATTTAATATCCTTCATAGTCTCAAGATTTTAGTAACACTTTAGCTTCATTGTCAAAAAGACAGAACAGTAAACACAGATGACTAATAACACTCATTTATTGCAATTTGACCTTCATCCCCAATGTAATATTAACTATTAAGGGACGACTATTTCACGAACCTGCACTTTTCAATAACCATTTCTTTGAGATTCTTTAACTGCACCTCAACCTCGCATAGCTGAAACAACATGTAAGCAAACTCATTAATCATCTGATAAGTAATGCACTAAATTTACACCCAACTTAACAAGGAAATAGTATATCAACCGAAAGGCTTATATCCTTTGCCATATTGGCATAAGTAGCTTCTTGAGCAAGCTGCTTTTCCAACTGGGCATTTGCTTCTTCCTTTAATTGTTCACTTTCCTGATATAATCACATGAAAAGGTATGAATATCTGGTAAAATGTTCATAGAATGACTAAAAATCACTACTATTTTGACTATTTCGTATCTGCAGCCTACAGAATTATATATAAGAAAGTTCCATTCATCCAAAGAAAGAAAATATTTGGGGAAAACAGATTACCGCCTGAGCAACTTTAGGCAACAGTTGCAGCCATTTCTTCTCAAATTTTTCCAGCAATGACTTTGCCATAATGTGGATATCATGTTTTTCGTTGTTGTATTTCATTGCATTCTTAAAAATCAACCTGACATCAGAATATATCTCACGCACGTTCTTATAACCAGAACCATCCTTTGCATTCATTTTCTTTTCTATCGTACTGAAATCCATAGGCTTTGCAATAATCTAGGAGAAGAAAATTAAACAAAATATTTCAATAATGCATTAAGCAAAATATTTCAATAAAGCATTAAACAAAGAACCCTGTTAAAACAGTATTTTAGCATGGAGTTGGCAACCAGTAACAGTGATCAAGCAATTATTTGAACACGTTGACTTAAAAAATGTGTTACATGTTCTCAAACTTTTGGTAAACCTTTTTTTCTGTTAGCCAATTTTGCAGGGATTCTAGTTGCAATGTGAAATTCTTGGTAATATTAGTTCTTCCACAGATGGTAGAAACACAATTTGACACAAGAGTATTCATTTTGAGAAGTGACAACGACACTAGATACTTGAATAAGGATCACAAAGAATTCTTTCAAAATAAAGGTATTTGTTAGAAACCTAAGGTTAAATCATAGTATATAAATGATTGCAAATTTTAGTTTACTAAGTTGGTTTTGTACGGTTAAGTTAGATTACATTTCACTTTCTTAAGATAGTATCAGAGTTTATCTTAACAAAGTTTGTTGGGACACGTGTCATCCATTATCGGGTTTCGCTATAGTTCCACATTTGAGATGTTCAAATTCTTGACATGTAAAGGTATGTTGAAGACATATCGACTAGAAATATATGATTAAATTATAATATATAAATGTTTAATAGTAATGTTACAAAGTATTTATGGAGGAATGTTGTCCTAACAACAACCTATCTCAAAAATAGAATTATAATTTGTGTAATAAATTGTCACACAACTTTGGACACTTCTTTTTAAAAATAAAAAATCATCGTGTTGATTGCATGTTGATTTACCTTTAAAAATGTTTAATTGAATACATCTTCTACCTCTTTTTAAATTAGACAAGAGATGCATCTTCAATGGTTATTCATCTACTAAAAAAAGGTTATATATGTTTAGCTTGAATATTACCTTCTTGGGGTAGTTAATTTGTTTATTTTCTGTATGATTACTCTGTTATCGTTTTTGTTTAACGTACTTTTGGGTAGTTCATTATTGTCATATTTTCTTTCCTCTTTTAAGATTTAATTTCCTTATTTCATCTAATGTAATTCTCTCCTCTGTAAAAAGGAGGAAACCCTGGATTAATCATCAACAATATTTCATATTTTCAACTCATAAATAATATATCTATAGCTTTTCTTGCCTAGATATTTACAGTTTAAATCAAGAAAAAAGCTTTATAAAGAAAAGAAAAATTAAATACCTCATGATAGTCATGCAACTCAAGACCTTCAACATCTACAGGATCCAAGAAGGGCCAGGCCCATTTATGCTCAGCTATCTGAGAAGAAAAACAAATGTATCACTATTGATTTTCTGCAGGAAACTTGGTAGATCAAAACAAGCTAACACTTTTCACAATATATTTTTTTCTGGTGCAAATTGCACCAAATAGTGTATGACTATATTTACCTAGTCTTAGAACTTGGAAATCTAAGAGAAATACAGTGACAATGAAGCAAAGAAGAAAAGAAATTCAATAAACAAGCAAACTTTATAACCAAAAGTTACAGCTGTGAAAGACAAACTACATAACATTCTAGAGTTGAAATGCAAAAATATTAAAACTGATGAACAAAACCTAAAATATATATCTGTACATTAATGACATGAAGAGAAGAAACCAAAGTAAAACTATATACTAGAAAAGCAAGGTTAACTTAGTAGAACTTTGGTTGAATAGTCAGGGTGCAAGGAAGTCAAATGGATGGTATATGCAACAAAGAAAATGAGTAAAATACTGAGGCAAGAACACTTTTTTTTTATCAGCAACTGAGTCAAAAACACTAAACTTAAACCCTAACTTTAAACTAGACAAGAACACTGTCACATGAAGCCTCATAGAGTCACATAGGCAAGCTGACAAAAATGTTTGTGGATGTATGCTCTGAACATAGTGGTAAAGGGATTATATGGAATTTCAATGCAGGTCCCATTTGGATAACAAGCACAACCAATTCATGGCAAAACAATTAATGATGTCTGTCATTGAAAGCTGAGCAAATGGTTTTGATTGATCAATGGTTCAAGTTCAATTCATGTAGGTCCAGCAGAAAGAATATTTACTCAAGTGGGGTGTGACCAATTTTTCATGTAGGTCCCTGATTGAAATCTCAAATAACAAAAATAGTTGCAAGGTATTTGCACTTGCCTGATGAAAAATTGTGGAAAACTGTTGCATAACCTCTTGCATTGCGTTTGAAGAACTAGGTTCCTTACTTGATGCACCTTGCTGAGACCTTCTACTGCCAATAACAAGCTTCTCCCTGCCTTTGTCTTTCACATTATTAACTTGAGCTTTTGAGGAACGATAGAACTTTTCAACCTCAGCAACTTGTTCTTCAAGCTGTAGACATGACACATTTTTTTCAACTCATTGTCAATTTCAAAATAAATAGTTCAAAGAAAACCAGCAGTAATTGTATAAGATGTAACATAACTTGAATACTTATTCAATAACTTCTTATTACATGAAGACTTGCATTATAAATATGATACTCAATCTTGTTGGAATATGCTAAAAGGAACTACTTATATTAATTAGTCATAGAAATTTATTGAAATACACCAACAGTTATGAAAATTATAAAATATTTTCCTAAGTTCACATAGATTCTCGGTAAACTCTAAATATCCTCCCATAATCTGAAACAAGAACCATGACACATACAGCAGTTTCATAAAAAAAACATTAGCATTAGGAAAAAGGTTTCCAAGAACTTGCACTAATACCAGTGGTTGCTAGGTTGCTATCCCACCAATTCCGGTATAAAACATGTTAAACAACCTATTGTAGAAGTGTTAAAACTATTTTCGTGTAATGACAAATGATTGTTGTTACTTGAAATGTCAGCATAGCTGAGATGTCAAGTTGGATAGTAATCTAAACATGAAAGCTTTATATAAAAAAAAAAAGTGTCAAAACTATTTAGCTTTGAAAGCAAATTTTCAGAATTGAAATCAAATTTGTAGGTCCCCAAAACAAAATCTCATCCAGCAAAACTTTCAAATGTATCTCTTGTGCAAGACAAAGCAAACAAGCAACCTACTACTATTTTTTTTTAACTAAAAGTAATTTGCACCTCCAATTGAACCAAAAAACAAAATGCTACAGCTTTGAATTCAGACTTAACTCCCTCAAGTGAATCCATTACAAAAACAAATGGCTATTGGCAAGTGACATAGAAAAAAAGTACCAATTATTCTAGCATCAATTAACTTCATATTGTAACCCTAGAAATAATAGTTAGGTAAAAAAAGTTACATCATACATTGATCGAATTGTGGATTAAATGTTTCAGTGGGTTCATGCAAGGAGTCTTATTTAGTCCAACATGATAAAGAATCTCAGTAGCAATACTGTATGGTAGTGGGAAAATATTGATTTGTCTCACACGTGACTAGTACGACAAGACATGTTAGATCTATACCAGAATAACAAATGTTTCATGTGTGACAAGAAACAGAGGTAAAAGAAAACAATTAATTAACATAAGAAGTCAAGAAATTGGAAAGCGAAATGCAACATCAACCACACTTGCAAGTGATATTCCAAAATTAATGGGGTCCAATTGAAAAACAAAGAAATGGTTATGAATTACGAAATGAGAAATCACCTTTTGAACTTTGTTGAAATTTTCAGAGACAGAATGCCTAAATCGGTTCAATTCCTCCTTAATTGTGTCAGGATTTGGATCCATTTCCTCAGAATTGTTTTTGGTGTGGTGCCACTTTTCAATCTGAGATTATATAGGTATGAATGAATCCCTAAACTTTTTTCCACGTGTGAATAACGTCACAATTTCTAACATCCAAACATCGATCTGATCTCGTTTGCTGGTTCATTCCATGTTTTTGATTCAATAAATAATACGCATTAATTGTGATGTTTTGAACCATCTGATTAAATTCATGGATCGAACACAGAACAAAGATTGGAATGAATCCTTAAATGAATCATGTGTTGAAGTTCTCAAACACAAACTCACAATTAATAGCGTTACAACGTTATCAAACCTTTGCAACAATTCCCTATGAATGAAACTGCCATCACACTCTCTGCATGTTTCAATCTTTTTTCTACTTTCAAACCTACTACTCTCTCTATTTCTCTTTTTTTTTTATAAAGATTGGAATGAGATGTTTTTTTTTATAAATAATTACTCATATGTAGTCCCACATTGGAGTTGAGTCTCTAATGACACTTTATATATTCTTTCCTCTTTTAACTTACAAAACGTTTTTTAAGAACAAAATAGTCTCACATCGATATTTAAATTGAACAATATCTCTTAAATGTGGTTATTAACCTAATAACATTCTCTCTTGGATTTAAGGTCAAAACAATTATTTAATAGTAAATATTTAAATTGATATAAATTCCTTTATTGTTAATCATAAATCAATTAGAAGAGAAAATATTACTCCATAATTATTCATTCATGCATTGTCAGCAAATAAAAGAAGTGATTGAACAATTTTTTTTTTTATAAATGAACAACGAGAAAGATTAACATAAATGTAGGTACAATGATACTTAAACTATTTTACACATAAATGAGAAAATTATGATGCCTATGAAACAATGAAAAGGAAAAGTTCATAATTTTTTCAAAATAGTTAAGAGTGTGATTTAAAAACTAGACTAGAGATGAAAATATAAGAAGGCTTGCATTTTCTTTATCTTGGTTAAAAAAAATAGTAATTTAAAGCATTTGAGTGTAGGTCAATGTACCTCTTAGCCAAATTATTTTTTGTGGTTAATAATAATTCAAAGTAAAAAAAAGAATACATTAGATGGTAATACTCCAAAATGTATTGAAGAAGGTATTGTCATTCACTTCTTATTATTGATGTATCAATACATATGCATATTTTACTACGTTTTGTACTTGTACCATTTCCATATCTAATGTCTATTACACATTTATTTGGTTGTATTATGGAGATATTATGGCTAACTTTTCTAGAAGTTGTCTTTCCCAATTAAATCATTCTTTTATTAATAAGTCCCTATCCCTAGTTTTGTACCCAAAGTTCCATATATGTCATAATGTTTAATTTTTCCTCTCAATTCATATACAATCTACTATAGTTGACTTTACCACCCATCTATTGTCTTAGAACTCACAAACAAACCATCCCCTTCTCAATTTGCTTTTGTTTTTCCCTAAAGGGTCTATGACATGGCCACCAAGAATTTAGCTTTGATACCAAATAAAATAACAAATAGACTTTAAAAGGGAGCAAAATACAATAAATTTTTTAGAAACATTAGATTGTCTAGTCTATCATCTATACATCAAAGTCTTTATATTGGTTCATCATAACATTTGAGTTATGTTTGTTCTCTTTTAAGGAACATTAACAATGTTTCATTATAATCAAACAATGATTACAAAATAAGTGCACAACTCACTCTAGAATACTAAGAAATGATCTTGTAGAGAGGATATACACTTTTCTTACAAGGATGTTTACTTCACAAGATGAAGAATATTACATATTTCACACTCTCACTCATATAACACTAAGATACAAATAATACATGCTAGCAAAACTTTAATTTAGATAATGGTTGTAGTATTGTTATTTTATTTATGTGTATACATCAAATATTTATATATGCTAAAATTTGGACTGTTGTAAAATAATCTTCTCATTGATTTCTTCGTTGTAGTTATGATAATGTAATACTTGAAACTCGATATTTCATGTTATTGGATTTTTCTTGGACGAACATGCTTGATTATTTTTATAGAATGTCATGTTTGTTAGAAATATTAGTACAATCTAATTTTATTATTATTGTTGCTTTTATGGATTATTACTTTTAAGGATAAATGTTGCTTTATTGAGTGAATATTTTAAATGTTACTTTTATGAGTTATTGAGTGAAAGTTACTATTCAAAAATGAGTTTATGAGAGGACGATAAAAAAAAACTTTAAAAAATAGAATTGTCACCATAATTTATTATGGAAAACTATGAAAAAAATAAAAAAAGAAAGATCTACAAAACAAGATTTAGGATCTAAGAGTCGATATGTATAAAAAAGGTGTTAACATCTTACAACATTAGTTCTTAGACTGTACATTTAATTAAATGTGCAAAAAAAATGTAATTTTTTTAAATATTTATTTTTTCTGAAAAAAGAAACAAAAATACATGTCAAAATAAAGAAAATAATTATGAAATGTTTTATTTTGGGACTAACAATGATTTACTTTACTCCTACGTTATATCATAATGAAAAATCAAGGATTACGTAATTTTAAGAGTAAAAAAATGTTTTTGAAAGAGTTGAATTTTTATCAATATGAGTTGGACTTTTGAAAAAATGAATACAACAAGAATTAACTTTGCTCCTATGTATTTTCATTCATAATGAAAAATCAGAATCACGTAGTTATTAAGATCAAAATTATTTATTTGTATAGATATTTATTTTAGTTTTAAAATTTTTATATTTTTTTTGAGATTTTGTTGGAGTATAAGATAATACTAACGACTATGCTTAATGTCCTTTACAAATTATACAATAAATGAAAATAATCTAATCTAATCATTGATATTGTTGACTTTTGCATGAATTTTATTTAAAGAAAACATATTTTTTAATTTTTGCAAAAAAAAGAGTGTAAGGTGATGTGTATCATCATACAAATACTCAAACAATTGTATTAAATATCAAATAACGTGTGCAGTCATACAAATATTTAAAATTTATTGGGATGAGGTAAAATTTATATATATTATTTTACTTTTCTAAAAGGAAACTATTGCCGATTGTATATGTAAAAAACGAGTGGCAAATAGTAGAAACACTGGGCCAAATATGTGGGCCCAAATTTTGAAAAAGCTGATGGT
>Ga0123341_1003836_pt1 | contig 13023 bp, 19 predicted proteins | sample Turbeapinknodule_FD_89959 | JGI IMG/M metagenome (GOLD analysis project Ga0123341, IMG submission 89959) | Root nodule microbial communities of legume samples collected from Mexico - Turtle bean Mexico pink nodule | ecosystem: Host-associated > Plants > Roots > Nodule | place: Mexico: Nepantla... | reverse complement strand
TTTACCATTTCCCTTATCTTCTCTATCTTGCTTATTTTTCAATTTATAACATTCAGAGATCTCGTGTCCCTTTTTCTTGCAATAACGACAATATTTGGAGTTCTTGCCTTTAGATTTTGACCTGGATTTTATATTTATTGTTCCTACCTTTCTCTTGGTTTCTCCCTCTAACTACTAATCCTTCACCAGAACTTCCAGAATGAATTTCAGTATCATATTTTTCTTTGGCTAGTAAATTAGTCTTGACATCATCAAAGCTTAAGGTAAGATAATTACCGTATAACATAATTTCTTTGAATTGTCCATACGAGGGTGGTAGAGAAACAATAAGTAGAATGGTTTTATCCTCATCATCAATTTTAACATCCAAATTTTCCAAATATTATGATGGAATTAAATTCATCAAGGTGAGATTGGATGGGAGTACCTTCGGACATTCGGAATGTAAAGAGTCACTCCTTTAATCGGAGTTTGTTTGCAAGACTTTTGGTCATGTATAGAGACTCCAATTTACTCCATATACATGCTACAGTTTTTTCGTTGATGACCTCACACAACACCTCGCGGGACAAGCATAACTAGATTGCATACAATGCCTTTTCATCTATCTCATCCCACTGCTCCTCCGTCATAATAGTTGGCCTCATCATTTTACTTTCCAGAACTTTCTTTAAACCATTATGAATGAGAACAGCTAGCATCTGGACTCGCCAGATAGCAAAGCTGATTTTAGCATCAAATTTCTCAATATCAAATTTCAACATTATTGAACAACAAATCCTGGTTGAATTATCGAAAAAGCTCTAATGCCAATTTGTAGGGATATCGTGTGTGGAAGCGTGATAATTTCAACCAAAGATTATGAGAAATTAAAGTAACAGGAAAAATGAGAATGATACCATAATTTTTAGGTGGAAAATCCCTTTAAATAGAGGTAAAAAACCAGCGGCGAGAGAGTCAAAACTTCCACTATAATGGTACTGGGACTACAATGAATTCCTCTAAAGCTAATAGATAAATAGCCTCAAAACAAATTCTCTTTATATGGGTTAAACAACACTTAAGAGAAGAAATAGAGAGTATATGAAAGGAGAGAGGAAACAAGTGTATGTTGTTGTTTGTTGTTTTTCATTGCTTGAAGGAAACCACTATATATAGTGGTTCTAGGAGACAACAATAATAAAAAAAATTAATGTTAAGTTACCTCCCTTCGATAACAATTAATTGTGAACGGTGAGTAACCTCCCTTTGATTTCAATTAATTGTGAACGGTAAGTAACCTCCCAATTATGCCAAGAAAGCAGCAAAGGTGAGTCATATCCCACATAACTCATAAACATAATAATTATTAAAAAAAATATTAATATAAACGCAACAATAAATTAAATAAAAAGAGAAGTTTAAATAATTTCTTAAAATATTAAATATATACTATAAAATTATAAAATAAATCACATCTTATATAAATAAATAAAATACTATTTTTTAATATTAAAAATCCTTGCAGATGAATGAGGGTAAATTCGGAAATAACTCATGTTGATGTGGCTTACCCTCTACATCTCTTCATTTTGAGGGGAAATGATATTTACTGTTCAGAGGCATATTCTCTCCTCCTCTTCCCTACAAAACCCTGGATCCAAACAATTGATATCCTCTCACTTCTTTCCTTGTGAACAGTACATCCATAGAAGCAAACAGAGCCTTAATGATTCCGCTAAATATTCTCGCTTCAATATCGTGGAAGCGTCAAAAAATGACATTGAGGTTTTAAAAAATTCACAAACTCCCCACTCCCTTGGATCAAGGTCTTCAGCTTGATCAACACTTTGAAAGTGAGGATTGTGAGTCCAGTATAGTGGGAATCCATCTAAGAGGGTTGAGTCGTCGATCAAAGGTTGGACTTTTATAAAATAACCTTTGAAGTTTTTGTAAGATGATTGGAAAAGGGAAAGTAACCCTCTTCCGCTACTACTACTTAATGAAGCCCAAAATTACAAAAAAGTAAAAGAAAATATTCAACGTTGAAGATATACTGAACTGAGAACAGAGAATATTAAAGGCTCAAATAAAGGCCCAGTTGTTCAAATGCAGCTGGGTTGGAGCAACATTCAGTTTGGTCATAAGCTTTTTCTCTAACACAGTTAATGGAAGGCGTAAACGCAACTTAATAAAAATTGTATCATAGAAAAAATAGAAAGGTCCAGAGGAATCAATATACACACTGGTTCATCTTGGTCACAAACAACAACCTTAACTATATTTTCATCTCTTTTACTCAAACCCTCAGACTCCGTATATCTTTAATTTTTCCCCAGGATGTGTAAATGGAGGTTTCCCTAATCAAACCCTTTTTCTCTCAAGGGTAAGCAGAAATATAATTCATCTTTTAAGAAAAAGAAAGCACAGAAACACGAAAAATTTAGAAACCTAGAATAACCAATCGATTAAAATAAGGAAATGTAGGCAAAACAAACAATGGAAACAATAAAACCAGCACTGAAAGAGCATGAAAACAACTACAAGAAGAGGTAAAACGTATCTAGGACGCAGTGGGGAAGAGAGGTTTCGTGAAGGAGAAAAAGGAGTTTTGGGAGCAAAATGGCGGGGAAATGAGAGTGAAGAGGAAGTGAAAGGGTTTTTACTTTTGGAAAGGGGAAGTTAAACGTCAATTTTTACAAACTGTTGGATGAGAGACACGTGTATAAGTATTTATAACTGATGGGATCTGTACCGTACGGTCCTCGGACGTTGACCAAAGTCAACATGGTGGGCCCCCAAGAGAGGGATCCACTAGAAAGTACAGTAGGGCAGGAAGGAGTTTCTTTAATGTCCACGGCCTCAGGCATTGACCGGCCTCAGGCGTCGCCCAGGCTCAACATAATAAAGGCGCCTGGGAAGTTTGGCAGGCTAGGGAAGTGTCCCCTCTTGATACGCACGGGTAGGGATAACCGTGGAGGAGGCGACACAGTAGGAGGCGACACAATAGGAGGCGACACAGTAGAGGTGTGGAAGCCTTGGGCCTCGGCACCCTAGACAGTAATAATAGATAAAGAAAGGTGGTTTTCAAGCCACACCCCTAGTACCAGAAGGGAGAGACCCAACTCACGAGGGATCCGTGCATGAGGTGTAGGGACGCGACACTACACACCACCGTTGGAAAGCCACTGGGACAGAGACAACCCATAAGAGGGTCACGTCCCAGAAGGTGATCTGCATGCATGGCACGTGAGGAAGGCAGGGAACTCCCAGGGTGGATAACTCAGAGAATGGGCGCATGAGTTGGCACCCATGCAGTCACCCCCGCGCGAGTTGCACTTCGACAAGGCAACCTTACACACTGAGAAGGCCCTAAGACTGGGAACAGTGTTGCTAAGGAGCGCCCACAGAATGTGCAAGTCTCAGGCTGACACGTAGACAGAAACACCGGGAAGGTATATAAGGTTTTACGACATACAGAACAAGGTACGTTTTACACATTCTAAGACATTTGAGCAGAAGCTAGCATTTTCAGTTACGATTCAGTTACGCATTTCTCTGAACATTGGCCTTACGGTGTTCTGCGAGGAGAAGTTTTTGGTGTTTCCTATCCAATAGCTAACTTGGCCGTTGGAGTGGAAACGGTCGCGAGGGCGCCATTTGTCTCTCTGTTTCAGGTGTTCACGGCGGAGGAAGGAGAATATTGGAACAGAAGCAAAGGAGTTCTTGAAGCGCAGTTCGTTGAGACGCACGAAGGTGTTCGAGTCAACCGGTAGGAGCATTTGGCGCCCACCGTGGGGCCTGATCTAAAACATATGTCTCGCTGCAAGAAGGAGAAGATTCAATGAGGGTTGTGGAAATTCGTTAAAGTTTTTCAAGATTCTAGAAAGGTTCGTCAAAAATCCTCAAGGTTTGCTCAGATTCATCGAAGAAAGTTTCAAGATTCGATAAAACAGTTCAAGATTCGCCAAGAAACGTCCAAGAATGAGGAATACTAGGCAGAGTTGTACGACGCATATGGGAGGTGAGAGTTTCACCTTGCAGCAGGTCATGGAGATGATGCAGGGCCTTCAGGAGGTGATGGCGGCGTCGAAGGCGGAGCAGGAGCGTATTCAGCTGGACCTTGTGGCGTCGCAAGCAAGAAATAAGGAGTTGCACCGCACCAACGAAGAGTTGTGTCGCGGTTTACGCAACTAGCCTGGGAGTCGCGAAGCAGAGGAGCAAGAGTGTGCAACGCCTCCCAGGGAGTTTCCTATGCCTTTCTCACAGGCAATCATGGATGCTGCTATCCCTGCCACATTCGTGGGGCCGAAAGCCACGTTCACCAGGATGGAGGATCCAGAGGCGCACCTCATAGCATTCCACACACAAATGATGCTAATTGGCGGTTGTGACGCCGTCGGATGTAAGTTGTTCATGAGTACGTTGGTGGGAACGGTGATGGAGTGGTTCATCAGCCTTCCAGATGGCCACGTGACTTCATTCGCGCAATTGTCGAAGCTGTTCAGGGAGCAGTACATAGCGAATCGTGCTCCCCCACCCAACTCCTAAGATCTCTTCGACGTAAGGCAGTATCAGGGGGAAACGTTGAAAGAGTTTGGTAATTGCTTTGGGGCACAGGTGATGAGTCGATGAAAGTCCATGTGTTCAAGAAGGCAGTCTGCCCTGGACCTTTCAGCGAGTCACTCATCAGAATTCGCCCCAAGACTTTCGCTGAGATCAGGCGTCGTGCGTGGCACACATTGCAGCAGAAGGTGAAGTAAAGGAGAAGCGCGCGAGCGTCGTTCCCGCGCGTCCATGAGTGTCGTCGCGCGCACAGCCCTTGAGGGTGAACAAGGCCGCGTCGGGGAAGAGGGGTCAAGGAGGAAAGCCACCCTACGAGCCAAGGAAGTCTCAGGCTAAGGGGCGCTCAGGGGAGAATAAGCCGGTGAGGCACAACTCTGTGGTGGAGTTGAAAGACCTGATCGTTGTCCCCAACATAGCGGACAGGTTGAAGATGCCGGTGAAGACTGATAAGGTGTTGGGACTGCACAAGGATGCATGGTGCGAGTTCCACCAGGCATTTGGTCATCCGATAAACAGTTGTTTGGCGTTGGGGCATCAGTTGGATGAGCTTGTGAAGAGCGGTTTCCTTAATGATTACCTAGCGGGGTCATCAGGGGCTGAGGCCTTGACGACATCAGCAGAGGACCAAGCCCACGAGATGCCCATCCACCGGGAAATCCACACCATCTCAGGTGGATTCTCGGGTGGAGGGTGCACTGCATCCCAACGCAAGAGGTATGTGCGTTCGATAATGTCAATGGCAGAGCAGGTGGTGGACGACTCGCTCGACGTCGACCTCACGTTCACAAAGGTTGATCTTCCCGACGTCGTTCCACATGATAACGACCCCGTGGTGATTTCAGTTGTAATCGCAGGAAGGAAAGTACACCGAGTGCTGGTAGACCAAGGCAGCTCGGCGGATGTGATGTTCTGGCCTACGTTTAATAAGTTGCAGCTGTCTCCTGATCAGCTTAGGCCATACACGGGGTGTTTGTATGGTTTTGCGAGAGATCAAGTGGAGGTGCATGGTTATTTGGAGCTGAGGACGACCTTTACAGATGGTTCTACATCTCGTACAGAAAACATAAGATACCTAGTGGTAAACGCCCACTCGGCGTACAATATGTTGTTGGGAAGGCCGACCCTGAATCGGCTGGGGGGTGTCATCCACACGCCATATGAAGTTGAAGCTGCCCAATCTTAGTAGGAAGGTGATCGTGATCAAATCCGATCAGCAAGAGGCCAAGAAGTGCTATGAGAATAGCCTCAAAACGAAGAGGGGCGTGTTCATGGTAGTGGAGCGCCCACCCATGGAGGAGGCGCCCATGGAGGAGGACCGTGTATGTGTATCCCGCGCAGAGAACACTCGGGAGAGGCGACCCGAGCCAGCTGAGAAGGTTGTGGAAAGGCAGATTGGTGGTAAGACGTTCAAGTTGGGTAAATCGTTAGACCAAGAGGATCAAAACCAGGTGGTAGAAGTGATATCGCATCATCTGGACGCCTTCGCATGGTCCGCCTCGGACATGCCAGGTATTGACCCGGATTTTCTATGCCACCGCCTCATCATGGACCCCAAAGTCTGACCCGTGCGCTAGAGAAGAAGAAAGTTTAACGAAGAATGGCAGCTAGTTGTACAAGAAGAAACGAGGAAGCTGTTGAACGCCGGCCACACCAGGGAGATTCAATATCCTAAGTGGTTGGCCAATGTGGTCTTGGTGAAAAAGGCCAATGGGAAGTGGAGGATGTGCGTAGACTTCACTGACCTCAACAAGGCGTGCCCAAAGGATTCGTACCCTTTGCCAAGCATCGACGCGTTGGTGGACAGTGCCTCGGGTTGCAAGATGCTCAGCTTTTTGGATGCATTCTCCGGGTACAACCAGATCAAGATGCACCCCCGCGATTTGTGCAAAATGGCGTTCATTACCAAGACATCCTGCTACTATTACACAGTGATGTCGTTCGGCCTGAAGAACGCATGCGCCACCTATCAGCGGTTGATGGATAAGGTCCTTGCGCCCATGTTGGGAAGGAACGTGCAGGCCTATGTGGATGACATGGTGGTGACCTCGCAGAAGAGGGGACAACACATAGCTGATTTGGAAGAGCTATTCGCTACAATAGCTAAGTATCGTTTGAAGCTGAACCCCGAAAAGTGTGTATTCAGGGTCGAGGCGGGTAAATTCTTGGGGATCCTGCTCACCGAGCGTGGGATAGAGGCGAACCCAAAAAAGTGTGCGGCGATCCTCGCCATGAGGAGCCCCGCCTCGGTGAAAGAAGTACAACAGCTGACAGGGCGGATGGTGGCCCTGTCCAGATTTGTATCCGCTGGAGGAGACAAGGGCCACCCCTAGTTTCAATGTTTAAGAAGAAACAGTCGGTTCGTGTGGACCAACGAGTGGGAGGCGGCGTTCCTCAAGCTAAAGGAGTACCTGGCCGCTCCCCCCGTGCTGTACAAGCCACAGATGGGCGTGCCCCTCCGGTTGTATTTTGCTGTGACCGAGCGAGCGATCAACTCAGTCCTTGTTCAGGAGCAGGACCAGACGCAAAAGCCAATATATTTCGTGAGCAAGGTGTTACAAGGGCCAGAGGCGAGGTATCAAGTCTTAGAGAAGGCAGCACTGGCCGTGGTGTTCTCAGCCAGAGGCTCCGTCATTACTTCCAGAGCTTCACGGTGGTAGTGATGACAGACCTCCCTATTCGGAAAGTGCTGCAGAAGCCAGACGTGGCAGGGAGGATGGTACGCTGGGCGGTGGAGCTATCGGAGTTTGATGTCCAGTATGAGCCCTGAGGCCCCATCAAAGGCCAAGGCTACGCGGATTTCGTGGCAGAGCTCTCCCCAGGGAGTGCACAGCAAGAAGAAGAGGCTAGTTTCAAGTGGGTACTCTCAGTTGATGGGTCCTCCAATCAGCAGGGAAGTGGAGCCGGCGTGATCTTGGAGGGGCCAAATGGGTTGTTGATTGAACAGGCCCTGAGGTTCGCCTTCAAAGCCAGTAACAACCAGGCGGAGTACGAAGCCCTAATAGCTGGAATGCTCTTGGCCAAGGAGATGGGCGCACGGAGCTTGCTGGCAAAGAGCGATTCCTAGTTAGTTACGGGTCAAGTAACCGGGGAGTACCAAGCCAAAGACCCACAAATGGCTGCATACTTGGGCTATGTTCAAGTCTTGAAGCGGGCGTTCGCGGTGTTCGAGCTGGTACACGTCCCCAGGGAGCAAAATGTCTGTGCTGACCTGCTCGCCAAGTTGGCCTGCTCGAGCAAGGGGGGAAGACAGAGGACGGTAACACAGGAAACCCTCAAAACACCACGAACGTTTGTTGCAGATAACAGGGTAAGCGTCCTTTAGATCAGTGCGTTTAGGGGAAGGGCGAGGAGTCATCGGTCGTTGACTCAGGACACGCTGAAGACGCCCAACGTAAGTGTTTATTCGGTCTCACTAGGAGGGGAGGATCCTATGCAGGTATGCGTGCTGGAGGAGGGGGACACGTGGATGACGCCCTATAGGTGCTACCTTGCCGATGGGATACTCCAAGTAGAGCCCGAGGAGAGAAAGAAGGTAAAGAGAAACTCTGCAAGGTACACCCTCGTTGACGGAGAACTGTTCAGGCATGGGTTCACACACCCGATCTTGACGTGTGTGAGTGGAGATCAATGTACGAGGATAATGGCTGAGCTCCACGAGGGATTTTGTGGGAGCCATGTTGGCAGTAGGTCTTTAGCGTTGAAGGTTGTACGCGCAGGGTATTACTGGCCGACAGTAAGAGAAGATTGCGTGAGGTACGCCCAGCGGTGCAAGCAGTGCCAGTAGCACGCCGAATGGCACAAGGTGCCACCAAAAGAGTTGAGGTCCATCTATAGTCCGTGGCCCTTCCATACGTGGGGAATCGACATTCTAGGACCCTTTTTCCGTTGGCAATAAGACAGATGAAGTATTTGATAGTGGCCATCGAATACTTCACGAAGTGGATTGAAGCCGAGCCAGTAGCGCAGATCACGGCTCACAAGGTACAACATTTTGTGTGGAGGAATATTGTGTGTCGCTTTGACGTACCTAGACGTCTTGTCTCCAACAACGGTACACAGTTCGCAAGCTAGTAGTTGGGCAAGCTGTGTACAGAGGTCGGCATAAAGCAGGTGTTTGCGTCCTTCGAGCACCCACAGACGAACGGGCAGGTGGAGTCTGCTGATAGAATCTTGCTTATAGGATTGAAGAGAAGGCTTGAGAAAGTTAAGGGGACCTGGGCGGAAGAGGTTCCCAGGATAGTGTGGGCTTACCACACCACGCCTCAATCCTCCACTAAGGAGACGCCCTTTAGCCTGGTGTATGGATCGGATGCGATGATCCCGATAGAGATCCACGAGAGCTCGCCACGTTTTCAAAGTTTTATGGCCGAGGAGTCTAACGAGGAAAGGAAGGTGAATCTGAATATGTTGGACGAGGTTAGAGAGGAGGCGAGGATCAAAGCCAAGGTGTTGAAGAGAAGGGTGGAGCCCCAGTACAGCTCCAAGATAAAGCCCTGGCAGTTCCAAGTTGCTGATTTGGTAATGCGGAAGGCTCATCCGTACGAACTGGAGAACAAGTTGTCCCCCAAGTGGACTGGTCCCTTTAGGGCAATCAAGGCCCTGGGGAACGGGGCGTACAGGCTTGAGACCCCGGAGGGAGGCGCCATCCCTCGCACTTGGAACGTAGCAAATCTCAAGTTTTATTTTAGTTAAAAGCTTTGCATTGTATACAGTTTAAGGGGACACTCTTTTTCCCTTTCGGGGGTTTTTTAATGAGGTCACCCAATAAAGTTACATTTCGATCATATGTACCCTCAATTTTTCTTTTCAATGCAGGGAGGAGCGCTCTTACGTTGGTGTTTAGACACCTCGGGCGGGGTAGCAGCTTTCTTTAAGACGCCTCCCCGAGCGTGGGCACCGAGTGAGTATAGCACGGTTCAGTAAGAAACGAACCCGTGGCTTTGGTGTTTAGACACCTCGAAAGGAAGTGGCGGGGGGCGCCTCCTTCGAGCGTGGGCATCAAGTGCGAAAGGTAAGTTCAAATCAGTGATGAACCGGACGCCTTGGTATGTGTACACCCCAAGCAGGAGTGGCGGTATCCTTCGGGACACCCCCTCCTAGGGCGTGAGCACCAAGTACCCTGATCGCCTTGGTGTTTAAACACCTCGAGAGAGAGCAGCGGGGGTCGCCTCCTCCGAGCGTGGGCACCAAGTGCACTGATCGCCTTGATGTTTAGACATACTGAGGATGAGCGGTGCTGCTTCTGGCACACCTCTCCTCAGGCGTGGGCATCAAGCGCAAATAGTAAGGTTCGATCGATGGTGAACTGGTTGCTCTGGTGTTTAGACACCCCGAGGGAGGGTAGAGGCGCCCTCTGGGCCACCTCCGCCCCGGGTGTGGGCACCAAGTACACCGGTAGACTTGGTGTTTAGACACCTCGAGAAGGGTGGCAACTCCCTGAGGACACCTCCTCCCCGGGCGTGGGCACCAAGCCTATCGATTGACCTGGTGTTTAGACACCTCGAGAGAGAGCGGCGGGGGGCGCCTCCTTAAGCGTGGGCACCAAGCATGAACAATAAGCTTTGGCCAAGATAAGTCCTCCTTCGCCTTTGAGCGATGATGAGGCCAATAACGCTCTTAAGGCGGGACGCCTCGAGACCACGAAGTACGAGTAAGTGCCAAGTGAAGGAGCTCCCATGCTCTCATCACAGATTGTTTTGACAGCAAAGTTAAAGGATGACAAGGCGTGCTACATATAGTTCGAGAAGACAAGGTTATTCGAAGTAACGAGTGAAGTAAGCATCAGAAGCGTTGTTAGTAAAGGAGGTAAGCAAAATGCAAGCAGAAATGAGCAAAGAAGTTAAGTTAAAGGTGCAAGATACATTCACAGTATAAAGAGTTCTTAAGAATACAACTTTTGACTACAAAGCTAAGCAGCATCATGATGTGGAAGGCTCCTTGGCACGATTTCTCCTTCGACGACGTGGTTCGCTGTAGCAAAGGGCAAAGTGTCCATCTTAGGATGTTTGCAAACAACCTGAGCCAGGGCATCTTCAAACCCGACGGCGTAGGCGTTAGCAGCATCGTCGATGAGTTCTGTCTCGACCTTTTTGAAGCCCTCAGCTTGGGCAGCCATCTCTTTTTCAGCTTGGACAAGGGCTTCAGTTTTCTGTGAAAGCTCTTGTTTGGTCTGTTCAAAACTCTTGGCCTGCTCATCTAGTTCAATCTTGACTTTCTCAAGTGCCTCAGTTTGTGCAGCCAGTTCCTCTTTGGCTTTCTAGAGCTTCAGTCTTTTCCACGAGCTCAGCTTCAATCTTACCCAGATGCACCTCCCGGGTAACAGAGCGCTCATCAAGGTTGGTCATCTTGGCTTGGGTGGTCGGTGCAGCATCTTTGAGTTCCGCTATTTCAGCTCGTAGAGGCACCACTTTGGCCAGAAGTGTGGTGTACTTCTGACCTTCATCTTGAAGCCTCTTGTTGGCCTCCAGCTCAGCCTTTCGAAGAACGCCCATCTCCTCGATCAAGTCAGCCTCCTGGATAAAGAAGCGTTGAGCTTGTTTGGCCATTTGTTCTTTCACCAAAACCAGTTCATCTGCAAGGGCATGTTGCTCCTTAGCCTTCACCTCAGCTGGTGGAAAGAAGAGTTGGTGCGAGCAAGGAACCCACCAAGGTTAAGGGTCATACTCTCTAGCAGCGCCTCATCAGTGAAGTTCCCCATGATCTGTTGCTGGTAGCCCCTCAAGATGTGGTGGATGACCCGGGGAAGCTCAGGAGCAGGTGTAGGAGTGGGTTCAGGAACAATCTCAGCTCCCTCATCAAGAGAAAGATATTGTGGAGGTGAGGAGGCACTGGGAGGGTTGTCCCTAAGGGAGGCAGGATGCCTATCAGATGAGGAATGAGAGGTGGCTACTGTGGTGGTTCTCCTTCTCTTGAAAACAGGGCCATCTACAGAGTCCTCATCCTCATCAGAAGGGATGACCACCACCCCTTTGTTTTTCTCTAGGGGGGCTGGTGGAGGAGAAGCCTTGAGCGTGGCCAAAGGAATAGCCGCGATTGGGATGGAGAAGTGGGGGTTGTTGCTGTGTGTGGTGAGGTGGGGGCAGGTACAATGTATGGAGAAGCAGGGTTGGGATTTGTTTGTGGTGAAGCAGGTGTTGGAGTGGCCTGGGCAAAAAGGGCGAGAGGAGCAGTAGGAGAGGCAGGCGGGGCTGGGTGTGCAGAGGTACCCTCCTTGCCAGTTGTGGCATTGTTACGAACAGACAAGACTCCAGCTAGTCTTGCCTGTTTCTCAGCATTCAACACCATGCCTGCACCAAAGAGAGAGCATTCAAGGTCAGGCAAACCAGAGAAATCAAAGAATTAGCACAAGTATGAGTTGACAAGTAACAGAATAGGTATAAACAAAGCAATGCTTGAAGAAGGTTGGGAAAGGATTCCCATACCGATATATCCAATGAGCCCAGTTGGGCTATACTCATTCTTGATGACTTGAGCAGTGTTGAAAATTACCCCCAGGTTGGCCAAGACCTGGCACACCTCGCGATCACCTAAAGATAGCTCATCCAAGGTCTTGGCCTTCTTGAGTTTTAGTGCCCCCACCCAGTACAGGGGAAACCCATCCAAAGTAGTTTGGTCCTGCTCAGAGTAGCACACTCTGAAGAATTTGACTTTAAATCCTTTGTAGGATTGCTGGAATAACGTGAGGATCACTCTTCCCGTTATCCCACTGAAGTTGACCCAGATATTCTTCCCGGGGCTTTTGGCCTCGAAGAAGTGCAGGAAGACATCTACTGAGGGAGCGTGGCCGAAGAAGTTGCAAAGAATGGAGAAGGCTCTGATAAAGGCCCAGCTGTTGGGGTGCAGCTGAGCCGGAGCAATGTTGATCTCCATTAGGAGCTCCCTCTCAAAGCTAGTGAAGGGGAGGCACTGCCTAATACGTTTGAATACGGTTTGGTAGAAAAAGAAGAAGGGCTCCCCGTTGTTGGAGTGGTTATCGACGCAAACGGGTTCACCAGCTATACAGGGGCGAACGGAGATGTAGGCGTCGCATTCCCTCCCGAATGCCCTTCCTTTGAAGTCAGGTTCACTCTCTAAGTGAGCCATCCAGTCAGCAATGGAGGTTAAGGAGGAGGTCTCGGTGAGGAGTTCGTCGGAGGCCCAAGGGTACAGGGGTTTGTAGTTGATGCTAGGTGGAGGAGGATTGGTAGTGACTTTAGTCTGCGCCATGATGAAGGGAAGCTAAGAAAAACAAAGAAAGGAAGAAACAAAGCTTCAGCAAGGGGAAAACTATGGTGCGAAACGAGAAGTTCAGAAAAACCCTATTGATCCTGCTGGCAACTCGAATGTGGAGGAATTGCTTCGTAGCACTCTCTGCCTTGTCTACGCGACTGCGTCTTCTGCAGAATCACCCTCAGAACCTTCTCTTGGTGCTCCAAACGTGGCCTGCAAAACACACAGACGGCGCCTCTAGCGGCCGTTTGCACTCCGACGATCAAGTTA
>Ga0123341_1003835_pt1 | contig 13023 bp, 10 predicted proteins | sample Turbeapinknodule_FD_89959 | JGI IMG/M metagenome (GOLD analysis project Ga0123341, IMG submission 89959) | Root nodule microbial communities of legume samples collected from Mexico - Turtle bean Mexico pink nodule | ecosystem: Host-associated > Plants > Roots > Nodule | place: Mexico: Nepantla... | reverse complement strand
TATACTTAGGTGTTTTTAGAAAAGATTGAAAACTGTTTTTCAAATGGTTGAGCTGTTAAAACCAAAACAACCGATTGATTCGAGGAAACAACCGATTGTTTGTTTTGGTACCATAACAAAAAAGTGGTTTTTGTTTTTGACTGAGCCTTAAATATTTTAACTGATTACGCTCTAGTCTTTAATGCTTTGACCAATCTTTTAAATGCAATGAATAAGTTTGTTAAGATTTGATAACAAACAACATCTTTGAATATATTCAAAAAAACAGATTTGAGTAATAACAATTAACACAAGTTTTTGAGTTTTTCAAAGAGTTAAGATTGCTTAGAGATTGAGATTGATCAAAGTGTGTGAGATAGGATTTATGCTTGTATTGATTTCAGATTTTCTTCTGTAACAAGTGTAATCCTTGTATTTGTTGAACAAGTATCTTTGTGTGTTTGCTGAGAAGTGTTGTGTGTTCTTGAGGGGATCAAGATCAGCATTCTTAGTGTTGGTGTGTTGGCCAAGAGAAGTGTGAGTCTTGAGGGGATCAAGGCCACTTTCTTGGTTGTGGTGTAAGTGATCTAGGTTTGATTGCTTAGTGGAATTCCTCAGTGGTTTCTGAGAAGACTGGATGTAGCTCTAGGTTTAGAGTGAACCAGTATAAACATCTGTGTGCATTCTTTCTATCCTTAAACTCTTTAAATTCAGTTTTATATTTGCAAACTGGTATAAACAACCGATTGTTTCTGCGAAACAACCGATTGTTTTTCTGGTGCAGTTGCTTTTTGCTTTGTGTTTGACAAACTGATTTTCTTTATCAATTGATTCTCGAAGAAATTTCATTCTTGACTTAAAAGTTTTCGAAAACCCTCTTTAAAAAATTCACCCTCCTCTAGTTTAAAGCCATATATTCTAACAATAAGGTCAACCCCCCACGATTGTGTGATCTGTTCAATGTCAGACAGGGCGAAGGGGAGTCGCTCAAAGAATACTTGAATAGATTCTGTGCAGTCTCAGTAAGACTTTAAACTCAGGATGAAGAGATGGTGGTCGTTGCTTTCGTACAAGGGATAACAACAATCCCATTCAGTGATTCACTAATTAGGAATCTGGCAGAGACGTTATTCGAGGTGCATGAAGGAGCTACCGCCCATATCAAGGCTGAAGAGGTCGTGCTCAGGAAAAATGCCAGCTCGCGGTTGAAGCAACCCAAGCACAAGGAAAATAGCCTAGATTGTTCCATTAGGAGAAATGAAACATCCACCGAGAAGAGAACGGATCCGAGGTATGTCCCATATGTCGCTAAGAAGGATGAACCTAAGATAAAGGTTAGGGAGGAGAACGGATCCGAGGTATGTCCCATATGTCGCTAAGAAGGATGAACCTAGATTCCGTGTATCCTGTAAAGAGCTTTTTAGCATGCTATGGGTAGCGCATAAGCTAAAATTTCCCCAAAAGACAGATCGATTCTTGAGATCACAAAGAGATACATGGTGCGACTTTCACAGGGCATTTGATCATAGCATCAAATGATGCATGCCCTAAGTTACCAACTGGTTAGTTTGGTCAAAGAGGGCTTCTTGAAGGAATATCTCGAGGCCAACTAGGAGGAACCAAAAGGAGAGGCTAGGACCATGGACCAAACACATGAAACTCCAATCCGTGGGGATTGGAACAGCATCGCAGGAGGATTCTATGGAGGTGGAAACTCGGTCTCCAAACGCAAAAGATATGCGCGAGCGGTGATGTCCTAGATACAAGGAGGTTTGACTGCCCTATAGAGCCATCCCTTTGCTTCATAAGTTCCGAACTGGAAAATGTGTTTTCCCATGAGGATGATCCAATGGTGATATCTGTTGTCACGGTAGGACGAAATGTGCCCAAAGTATTGATCGACCAAGGAAGCTCGACCGACGTGATGTTCCGGGAAATGTTTACAATTTTGCAAATATCCCTTGATCAGTTAAGGCCTTATGATGGTTGTCTGGTCGGCTTTGCAAGAGACCAGATGGAAGTACGATGATACGTTAGGTTGAGGACAACCTTCTCAGACGAAAACGTAACCAGAACGATTACTGTAAAGTACATCATCGTCAATGCATATTTTGCATAAAACCTACTTCTGAGGTGACCCTCCTTGAATAGGATGGGTGTAGTAGCCTCAACCACCCATATGAAGATGAAGTTGTCCTTGTTAGAATGAGGGATACTTAAAATAAAGGTCGTCCAGAAGATGATACGAAAGTGCTATGTTGTTTGAAAAAACTTAGGGGAACCTACGCAGTCACAATCCAAGGAGGAGAGCCAGGGTGGATAGCAAAGACAGACATCAGCAATGAAAGACAACCTGCGCCTACTGGAGAGGTTCAGAAGAGGGAGATAAAGGGAAAGAAATTCAAGCTTGACACCTCGTTGTGCAAAAAGATAGAGGATAAAATAGCCAATGTCATTTTAGAGAATATGAACGCTTTCGTGTGGTCGTCCGCAAGCATGCTGTTGAAGATGGATGATGCTCCTTGAAGACCATATATGTGTTTGATGTAGCAAAGTGTGTGCTTTGCTTTGAAGCTAGTCAAATTGTATTTGGGTGGTCTTATATATAGGGTAAAGTGTGTTTAAGGTAGCTTTTTGCTTCGTGACCCACCACATGACACTAATCAAGGTGATAAGATCAAGCACAAATATTTCTTAATCCTTTTTGTTGAAGATGGGAGGTTTGATCTATTAAATCCATATAAAGCCTGAAGCTGTGCTGCTTTCTAGGTTTGGGTTTAGATTAGGGTGTTTAGAATCTTTGTAAGATCACTCCTTGAAGCCTACACAAAGCTTGATTAAATATGTTTTAAACAACTAAGTGTTTTTCCAAGCAAAGGGAAAACAACCAATTGATTTATCGAAATAACCGGTTGTTTGTCACTTAGCTGGCTGGAAGTTTTTAACAGTTTTTTGAATCAGTTGTGTAACTGTTTAACTCATTCAACCGGTTAAATCGTAGTTTCAACCGGTTAAATGTGTGTTTTCATAACAGTATTTTGAAAACATGTTTTAACTGATTTAGTGAATCAAAACTTCCTAAAACGGTAGCTTTTCAAAGGTTATAAATATAGCTTCGTTTTCAAATCAATAACAAAGAGAAATACAACAAGTATTGATTCAGATTTGAGAAAGAGATTTGGTTTTGAAAGTTTTTTTCAAAAAGAGCAAGATTGCTTTAAGCTTTGTTGTGGTGACAAGTGCTGATCATAGGATCTCTGGTTCTGTAAATCCAGGTGCTTTCTATCCTGTTTAGTATCTTGTAATTGTACATCTTTTACATATCGTTTGTGTTTGAAATCCTGTAAAGACAGAGGGTGTTCTGTCTTAAGGTGTTATGTGTGCAAAGGGGGTGAGTAGGCTTTGTGGGATTCAAAGTCACCTCTTTGTGGTGTGTACTTGTAATCTGTGATTGATTGCTAGTGGAACTCAGTGGTTTGACTGAGAATTGGATGTAGCTTAGGGATTGAGTGAACTAGTATAATCTCTATGTGTAAATCTCTCTTTCCCTCAAACTCTCTAACTGTTTGATATTTCGCTGCTATAAACAACCGATTAAATAGTGACTTTAACCTGTTGAAATTTTGATAACTGTTTTGTTGGATTGTTTGATTGCCTTCCTTAAGTGCTTATCTGAGTTGTTTGGTAAGGATTCATTCTGAAGCAAGTATTTGCAAAAATCTTTGATAAAACAATTCATCCCCCTCTTATTTAAAGCCATCAATTCTTACAATTTTCTCATGTCTTTTCTCAAAATATGCTTTACTGCACAAAAAATGAATTTGTTGTTCCTTAAAAGAATAATTTTTTTTTTAAACTAGTGCCTTGTTTTTAAAGTTTTTTTAATAGCTTTGTTTTTGCACCAAGAAGCTTGGCTTAGTCTCTTATGCTATCAAAATAGTGAGCACAGTTGAAAATCTCTCTTTGCTTTTCTTTTGAAAATAAATCTGTTTATTTTATTTTCATTCTGTTTTTTTATAACAGTTTTTTTTTACTGTTTTTTGAAAGTTTGTTATAAATTGTTTCTTATATAAAGAGAGACACATCTCACTTGAAAAGTATGCTGAGCAATCAAGTTTTAAACAGAGATTAATTTTTTTTCAGTGAGTTGAAAAGGATTTACACGTGTTTTTGAAAGAGTTTTCAAAAGAAATAAAAGTGTGCTTGTTCTTGTGTGCCCTAAGCTTGGTGGAGGTGTTGTCACTAGTGTGCTGCAATCAGTTCTACTGGTCTTTTCAGTTTCCTGCATTTTCTTTCCAGGTGTATTCGATTCCATCATTCTTGTCTTTGTAACAGTGATTGTAAGACACTTCTTGATAGTGTTGGTAGTGCTGAAATAATATTTTTTAGCTTGGCGTGCCTTGTTCTTGTAGGGTTAATGAACATAAGGTTGTGTAATTGATTTGTACTATTTTTAGTGGATATCACCTTGGGTAAGGTGAGACTGGATGTAGCTCTTAGTGAGTGAACCAGTATAAACGTGTGATGTTCAATCTCTCTTAATCTTTGCACTCATTTACGATTTCTTGTGTTGATTTACTAGAAAATAAATCTGTTCAATTAAAATTGAATTTGTTCTTACTGGGTCTGTTCATACTGTTCTTTATATTCTGAAAGCTAATCTAAATAGCTTGTAGTTATCTGAGTCTCTGCTTTAGTTGTATCATAAGTAAATTTCTCAGTTAAAACAAAGCCAATTAAGTGCCACGTTCTATTCAAGTGTGTGGTTTAATAATCAAAGATTGTTTCTTGATTCAACTCTTAGTTTTCATCTTTGCGTATTAATGTGACAAATTGCTTGCTGCTTAATTCTCTTAATATCTGGAAAGTATAAAACTAAAACACTGTCTTGATAAAGTAAGCAGAAAAAATAAATCTGTTATTTCTAAAATAAATCGATTCTTTTGCTCTGTATTGTTAAAAACCCGAATCTGTTTGAAAATTTTATATGCTCAATTCACCCCCCCTCTTGAACTTAGACACTAATAAACCCAACAATTGGTATCAAGAGCTAGGACTTTGTATTTTACTCAAGTTTGTGTGCAATATATCTGAGTTTAACATGCTTTTTGTTGAGGGTTCGTCTATTAATAGACCCCCTATGTTTGTTGGAATGAATTATGCATTCTGGAAAATAAGAATGAAATTTTTTAAGGAATCTATTGACTTTGGTATTTGGGATGCTGTGGTCCATGGACCTTTCATGCCTATGCAGGTTGTCAAAGAAGAAACAGTGAGGAAACCATGGTCTGAATGGAGTGAGAGTGAAAGAAAAAAGGGCTTAATATGACTCAGTAGCTAAGAACATCATAACTTTTGCATTGATAATGGATGAATTCTTCAGAATATCTCAGTGCAATTCGGCTAAGGAAATGTGGGAAATTTTGGAAGTAACACACAAAGGCACGAATGATGTGAAGAGAGCAAGGAAACATTCACTCATCCAAAAATATGAGCTTTTCAGGATGCAACCTGAAGAAAGCATTGTTGATGTACATAAACGGTTTACCCACTTTGTAAACCATCTTACTGGACTTGGAAAGGTGTTTGAGAAAGAAGAACTCAATATAAAAGTCCTGAAGTGCCTTGATAGAAGTTGGCAACCCAAAGTTATTGCAATTTCAAAAAGTAGAGATCTGTCTAAGTTGTCCACTGCTGCATTGTTTGGAAAATTAATGGAGCATGAGCTAGAACTCAAAAGGCTGAAAGAGCAAGAGACATTGGAAAGGAAAACTAAAGGACTTGCCTTGAAAAAAAGTGTATAGAATGATAGCCGTGAGGAAGCAGAGAATGTTGAACATGATGAAACATTGAGTGTATTCACAATAAAGTTCAACAGATTTCTGAAGAAGAAAGGCAGAGATAGGACTCAATAAAAGAAGAGGTATCCTAAACCAAATGAATCTAATTCTTCTACTACACTTGTTTTGGTTGTGGTAAAATAGGTCACATAAAGATTGATTGTCCAAACAATCAAACAAAAGAAATACCAACCAGCAAGAAGGTTGAAAGGAGTAAGGGTAAAAGAGCGTATATCTCTTGGGAAGAGAATGAAGTTTCCTCAACAGAAAATGAAGAAACAAACTTGTGTTTCATGGTGAAAGATGAAGGATCAATCTCTGCACTCATTTACGATTTCTTGTGTTGATTTACCAGAAAATAAATTTGTTCAATTAAAATTGAATTTGTTCTTTCTGGGTCTGTTCATACTGTTTTTTATATTTTAAAGCTGATCTAAATAACTTTTAGTTAATTGAGTCTCTACTTTGGTTGTATCAGAAGTAAACTTCTCAGTTAAAACAAAGCCAATTAAGTGACACGTTCTATTCAAGTGTGTGGTTTAATAATCAAAGATTGTTTCTCGATTCAACTCTTAGTTTTCATTTTTGCATATTAATGTGATACATTGCTTGTTGCTTAATTCTCTTAATATCTAAAAAGCATATAACTAAAACACTGTCTTGATAAAGTAAGCAGAAAAAATAAATCTGTTATTTCCAAAATAAATCAATTTTTTTGCTTTGTATTGTTAAAAACCCGAATCTGTTTGAAAATTTTATAAGCTCAATTCACCCCCCCTCTTGAACTTAGACACTAATAAACCCAACACATGCCTGGAATAAATCCAAACTTTTTATACCATCGGCTTACCATGGATGAAAAGGTCAAGCCTATGGTTTAGAGACAAAGGAAATTTAATGAAGAGAAACACTTTGTCATCTGAGAAGAAAATCAGAAACTTTTTGTTGCTGGCCACATAAGGGTGATACACTACCCTCAGTGGTTGGCGAATGTGGAGGATGTGTGTTGACTTTACCGATTTAATTAAAAGCTTGTCCCAAGGATTTCTACCCTCTACCGATCATAAAATCCTGGTAGACAGCGCCTCGGGAAATTGGCTGTTAAGTTTTCTAGATGCATTTTCGGGGTACAATTAGATTCGTATGCACCCGAAGGACGAGAGTAAGATAACTTTTATGGTCGAGGTCGCTAGTTATTGCTACAAGGTTGAGGTGTGCTAGGGCAACCTAGCAAAGGCTGATAGATTAGATCCTTTCACCAATACTCAGACGAAACGTTCAAGCATATGAGAATGACATGGTTGTCACGTCAGAATGGGAAGACCAACATGTTGATGACCTAGAAGAACTATTCGCAACTTTAACAAGGTACAATCTAAAGCTTAATCCTAATAAATGTGTGTTTAGGGTAGAAGCAGGGAAGTTTCTTGGCTTTCTGTTGACTAAAAGAGGTATAGAGGCAAATCTTAACAAATACGCAGTGATCATAAACATGAAAAGCCCGACTATTGTAAAGGAAGTGCAGTAGCTAACCGGGCGCATGGCCGCCTTGTCTCGTTTCTTGTTAGTCAGTGGAGATAAAGGGTATCCTTATTTCCAATGCCTTAAGAAAAACAACCACTTTGCATGGACTAGTGAATGCGAAGAAGCCTTCGCCATGTTAAAGGAATACCTGGCTAGTCCTCCCATTCTCGGTAAACCAATCCTGAGAATCCCTATTCGTCTTTATTTTTTATAACAAATTGGACTATCAGCTCGGTCATTTTGCAAAATTAGGAGAAGATCCAGTCTATTTTGTAAGCAAGGTGCTGCAGGGAACAGAGACTCGATATCAAGCTATCGAGAAAGCTGCCCTAGCTGTGGTGTTCATAGCTCAGTGGCTTCACCATTACTTTCAAAGCTTCACTGTGATCATAATGATCGACCTGCCCATCCGTAAGGTTCTCCAAAAGCTCGACATTGCAAGTCGGATGGTCCGTTGGGCTGTTGAGTTGTCCGAGTTTGACATACATTATGAACCACGAGGGCCAATTAAAGGTCAGGTATATGTAGACTTTATGATAGAGCTTTCATCCAAGGAATCCCAGCCAAATCCTAATAATTTTCAATGGGTCCTTTCGATGGATGGGTCTTCCAACCAACAAAGGAGTGAAACTAGAGTCATTTTAGAAGGACCAAATGGGATCTTAATCGAACAAGCCCTCAAGTTTGCATTCAAGACAAGCAACAATCAAGCTGAGTATGAGGCTTTGATAGTAGGAATGTTGCTGGCAAAGGAATTGGGAGCTCAAAGCTTGTTGGTGAAAAGTGACTCAGTACTCGTAATCGGGCAAGTCACAGGTGATTATCAGGCCAAGGACCCACAACTGGCCTTGTATCTCAGGTATGTAAGGGTCTTAAGAGCAGTTTTCTCTACATTCGATCTTGTTCATGTTCCTAGAGAACAAAATTCTCGAGCAGATCTGTTGTCTAAGTTAGCCAGCTCGGGGAAAGGAGGTATGCAAAGGTTGGTAGTCCAGGAAACCTTGAAATCACCTAGGACAGCCGCGAAACGGCTGTCTGAGGTTGATCACCTGGAGGTTTTAAAGATCAGCCCAGAGAAAGGGAGAAAGCATCAATCGATGATTCAAGAAACCCTGAAAGTCCCAAGAATAACCATTCATTAGCTGCCTGAAGATGAATCTGTTAGATAAAGTTCAGCATTTTGTATGGAAAAATATTGTATGTCCCTTTTGGATTCCAAGACACTTAGTATCTGACAATGGAACCCAATTTGCTAGTCAACAATTGGGAAAACTGTGCACAAAGCTCGAAATAAAGAAAATATTCGCCTCGGTAAAACACCCACAAATGAATGGGCAGGCCGAGTGGGCCAACAGGGTCCTATTAAAAGGATTGAAGAGGAGGTTGGAAAAGGCAAAGGAAAATTGGTCATAAGAAATTCTAAGAATTTTGTGGTCCTATCACACCACCTCGCAATCAACAACCAAGGAGACGCCTTTCAATTTGGTATATGGGTTTGATGCCATGATACCAGTAGAGGTACAAGAGAATTCTCCTAGGTTCCAAAGCTTTGTTGTTGAAGAATCCAACGAAGGGAGGAAGGTGAATTTGGACTTGCTGGACGAGGTACGTGATCACGCCCGTATAAACTCAAAAGCCTTAATGAGAAGGGTGGAATTAAAGCACAAGACCATGACAAAACCTTGACAGTTCAAGGTTGCCAAATTGGTGATGTGGAAGGCCCACCACTACCAGATTAAGAACAATTTGTTTCCAAAGTGGACAGGTCTGTTCCGCACAGTCGAGGTGCTAGGAAACAGTGCATATAAGTTGGAAACCCTGGAGGGAAGAGCCATTCCACGAACGTGGAACGTGGCAAATCTCAAGTTTTATTTCAGTTAAGACACCTAGATTTTCATTATTTTCCTTTGAACATTATGATGTTTGAGGTGACACTCTTTTTCCCTGAAAGGAGTTTTTTAACGAGGTCACCTAGTAATAAATTTGTTCTTGGAAGATGATGTATGAAATAAGACAACTCGAATTGAATAGCAATGATGGCACATGGTAAGACGATCTAGCTCGATGTAAGTACGATTACCCGAGTATAGGCGCCTTGTGAGATGAATTTATTTGATGAGTTATTTGATTTGGCACATGGTAAGAAGACCTAACTCAATGTAAGTTAAATTACCCAAGTATAGGCGCTCAGTGAGATGAATTTATTTGATGAGTTATTTGATTTGGCGCATGGTAAGACGACCTAGCTCGGTGTAAGTACGACTACTTGAGTATAGGCACCCTGTGAGATGAGTTTATTTGATGAATTATTTGATGTGGCACAAGGTAAGCGCGACTACCCGAGTATAGGCACCCTACAATAAGTATTAGTTAACAAGGTGAATCATTTGAGATAGCGCATGATAAGACGATGTAGGTGCAACTATTCGAGTAGGCGCCTTGCGAGGTAAGACATCATGGAATAGATCTAGTATTTACACTGTAAGACAACCCAACACGGAGGTCATGGTTGCCCGTTAAATCGAATTAAGTGAAAGGTTGTCATAACCATGAGGATGTCATTCATCAAAGGTTAGACTTTCTATTAAGAGAAGTATTTTATTACTCTCTACACTTAGTTTCACCTAAGTTAGCAAGAACCAGTTGTGTTAATTATATTATGTTTAGGGTTGGAAAGGGTGAGCTAGTTCAATTGGTCAAGCGTTGGTGCATGCATTTGTAGTGATGCAAGTAAAACCTTTTAATTTCAAAAGTAGTATGCACCCAAAAATTTAAAAGTATTGAATAAATATAAGCAAAAAGTTTGAAGTGTTAAACAAGTTCGACAGTCATATAAATATTATTACAGTCCATAAAGAGTTTGAGTTAATCCCCCATTAGTCAGCCATCAACCACGGTTTTACCCGGGTCAAGTTCTGAAAGATCATTGGTGGGATTAACGACCACCGCTTTTTCCAAAGCAGCCTCAAGTCCTAGGAGGTAGGATTGAGAACCATCTTGCTTGAAGGAATCGATGGCCTTGATGAGGTTTTCCCCTTTGCAGGTCACCTCCTTCTTCAACTCTTCAACTTCAGTAAAAAGCTTGTTTTTCTCTTCAGGTAAGCTTGATGCCTCTTGGGTCTTCTCTGCTCAGAGTCATTCGACTTCTTGATGCTGGTCACTCAAGCGCTTAATCTTAGCTTGGAGGCATTCTACCTCTTTGTGGAGCTCCATGTTCTCCTTAATCCTGTGGTCCTCAGATATTTTGCGATCTTTATCCTTAACGTCGACCGGGAAAGCCATATCAAATGCTTGTCCAAGTAGCTTCAAGGTATCATGACGAAGGTGATCTTCATCATGAACCATTAGCCTGACTCTATCCTCGCTGGGTAAGAAGAAGGATTCACCATGGGCTGGGACATCAAAATCAGGGTTCCACAAGCTTTTTCCCCGCGAGCCCTCAACCTCGCACTCTTGAATTGTGATAACCTCTTGGTGTGGAGCTCGACCATTAGAATGTGAATGCTCAGTAGATGGAGTGATCGCGAGTCTTTTCCTTTTAAAGACAAGCCCTGAAGTAGTCTACTCGTCTGGGTTAGTTGGAGTCTGGGTAATCACAGTTGGAGCTTTCCTTTTTTACACCAAAGACTCCTTAGGCAGGCTAGCAACCGCCCTCATCTTCCTAGCGAGCTCAGCCAGCTCAGCCTGACTGATGTTGGAGAGCATGCCATCTGCAAAAACGAAAAAAGGATTAGTGGCAATGATATATGTTTTTTTTCGCCAAAGGTAGGAAAAAAGGAGTACAAGTGTGGGCTTTCAGGACACCGAGAGGTATTTTTTGGTTAATAGAGTGGAGGTATCAAAGATGACTTTTAAACTTGTCAAAAATTCGCAAATTCCTTAGTCCTTTGGACACAGATCTTCCAATTGTCGAGCACTCTAGAATCTAGGGTTTGGTGTCCAATATAAGGGAAAACCGTTCAGTAGGGACGAATCTCCTATTGAAGCTCAGATCTTGAGAAATCGACCTTTACAATTTTTGTAGGACGACTGGAAGAGGGTAAGTAAACCTCTCCCTGGGGCACCGTTTAGGGAAACCCACAAATGGTGTCCTGAGTGCTTGGCCTAAAAAAAGTATAAGAAGACTTCCACAGTTGGCGAAATGTCAAGCTATTTGGATGTAGCTGGGCAGGAGCTACATTTAGCTCGGTCAATAGTTCCTTTGCAAAAATGGACACTTTTTGAAGAGCGTAGCATAGAAAAAACAAAAGGGACCATCAGGGTCCGATGACTCGTCACAATATATCGGTTCCCCTTCCTTACACTCTATTGTTTTTACGAAACCCTCATGTTTTTAGTCAGAACACACCCACCTTCCCTTAACTCTTTAATATGTAAACGGGTGGTATAGTAAGAGGTCTCTTTAAGGATTTCTTTCTTAGCCCAAGGGTATGCAGAACTATAATCCATCGTCGGAAGCAACTAAAGCATAAACACGAGCAGAATACAAATGCAATTCAAGGCAGACATAATGAATGGAATCGACGTAAATTAAAAATGCATTTCTCGTAATGCAATCAATAAGCTAAATGATGATTATCGGTAGAGTTAGGTGGGAAAAGAATACCTGGTGTGACAGTGATGTGCGGAAGTTTCAGAGAAGGTTTAGAGGCAAAACGATGAAGAAAGTTGGGGGTAATCTGATGAAAATGAAAAGAAAGGAATGTATATTCGAAAGAGGAAGATGAAGCGACAATGTTCCCCCACTGTTGATGCAGGTGTCACGTGTACACTCCACGTTAGTAAGGTAAGATGTCTTTTCGCGAGACGCTTTGGCAACTGCGCCCAACTACCCACTGAGTAAACTTCATGTCAACCACCAGTACTGGAGAGCCTCTTCACCTTGTTAAGCTCGGCTTGAGCCTGGGGAGCTTGTGTACTGGTCGAACGTGCTCGGGTCCTCAACCCAAACACTTAAGCGTAGTAAGCTCGGTTAGACAGGTTATAACCAGCTCGGTTTAGGGAAGGTATGGGCCCAATGACACATTATAGGGTCGACCCAGATGTTGTGTATGCTATAGGAAAAAGATAATTAAAGAAAAAATAACAGAAGGAGTAGCTGAATTAGTAAAAGGGTATATATCTTTTAAACACAAATAAAAGTTGTTAGGGATGATGTGGCATTGCACCCGAAAATAAAGGTGCACGTTAAGAGAATGTTCTTATGGTTGAAATTATATTCTTGTTGTTGAGATTATATTCTTGTTGTTGAAACAATATTCTGGTTGATGAAAATCGTTGAAAGAATGTCTATAAAAGAGGTTTAAGACCCCGAGTAAAGGTAAGCTTTTCTGAATTCGATACTGATACAAATTTTTAATTTGAATGCTCTCACTAACTTGATCGTCGGAGTGTGATCAATAGATGGAGTCCCCTTCATCACAAAACGTCTTCAACTCAGTTCAACACCCAAGCAAAGTCACTTAAGCTAGGAGTTCACTTCCAAACCCAACCGAAGTCAGCCGGCGAGAACAAAAAATATAATTTATTAGTTTATATATTATTTTCAACTAAAGTGTTTATGTTTTCAAACACATATTAATGAAAATATTATTTATAAATTAAATAAAAAAATTAGATAAATTTTAAATTATTTGGTCAAATATAAAAAAAATGAAAGAAAAAATTATATATATGTATA
>Ga0123341_1003834_pt1 | contig 13025 bp, 12 predicted proteins | sample Turbeapinknodule_FD_89959 | JGI IMG/M metagenome (GOLD analysis project Ga0123341, IMG submission 89959) | Root nodule microbial communities of legume samples collected from Mexico - Turtle bean Mexico pink nodule | ecosystem: Host-associated > Plants > Roots > Nodule | place: Mexico: Nepantla... | reverse complement strand
TGTGTTGGAGATCCCACATCGACTAGAGATTAGAGCCTTTCATTGTATATAAGTGGGTGCAAACCTCACCCCATTGAGCCGGTTTTATGGGGTTGAGTTAGGCTTAAAGTCCACTTCGTAATACTAACCATTGAAAAATTGGATGGAACTAGTTATGACACTTAGCCTCAGATATTAAATTATGGTTTAAGAGTCAAGATTATGTTAATCATCTTACCCTGGGTGTTCCCAATGTTGCTGAAAATAAGATTTTCGTTGGTTGAAAATTGATGCTCAATTATGTATTGTTATCAAATCTACCATTAACTCATCTTTAAAACAAATTTTTCGTGCTCATGAGATGCGTTCAGAAGTTTGGGAACAAATAAAATTATTAAACATCAAATTGGATAACAATGTATAATTGGTATATATTAATTTTCCTTGTTCTCAAACTTCTGAACACGTCTCATAAGCACAAAAAAATTGTTTTCGAGATGACTGAAGGGCACATTTGATAACAATGCATAATTGAGCATCAATTATCAACCAACGGAAAACCTCATTCTCATCGAATACACGGGGTAAAATGATTAACATAGCCTTGACTCATAAACCATAATTTAATATGAGACCCAAGTGTCATAATTAGTTCCATCCAATTGTCAATGAAGAGATGAAGAGTTACATAATTAGTATAAATAGAGATCAGGCATGGTGGTAGCGCAAGAAGTCATAGATGAAGAGGAGAGAAAAAATAAAAAAAAATTCTATAAAAAATCAAATGAGTTCCGATTAGGATGACGAGGGCAGATCCAGAAAGAGGACAACATGACGATTGTGACGATGGTAATCACCGCCGAAAATAGTGTCAAAAGCATCGTCGCGCAGCGACAATGACACATTAAAGGGATGCGCGTTAGAGTGCGTTGAAGCTTTGATTGCTGGATCTCTGTCGCGCGGTGGTCACCTTGGCAAGAAGAGTTGAACAATGGTGTCACCGGCCCAATCGATGGCAGCAACAATGGAGCAGCGGTAATGGTGGCTGGAAAACACCGGTGAACAGTGGGTTCACCGGACAAAATTGAACCCTAATCCTATGCTCGAGATACCATATCAAGAATAGAAAAATAAATATAGGATTAATTTTCGTTATGTAAAATAAATATAGGGTTGTTTATTTATAGATGGAAATAATAACAGAAACTATGGGCTAAGATTCAACAAGTTCAATGGCCTCATTATTGTAATATAGTGGATTCATATATTATTCTTTCTGGATTTGAGATGGTATCAGAGCTCTTGATTTTTGGGAGTCTCGGACAATGTCTATACACCCTAAAACGCAGCCTTCACCCCTTGAACCATGTTGCAGCATTCATCGCTGCTCCATTGTGATCACTACTGCAGCCTTTATATCGACATAATCCATCAATATGGCTGAGATCATGAATGGAATTTGGGGATAGATACCAGACTTCTAGAGAATTGTAGAATGTCCAGCCCACAAGTATGTGCTCTCTAACATATTATGGTGAGTATCCATTTTCTTTTGGTCTTAATACTTCAGATACACATTTTTCTCACTATTGGATACTAGACTCTGGAGCCACTCATAATATGACCCCATTACCCAAATAGTTCTCCACATATTCTCCGTGTCCTAGCAACAAGAAAATTTCAACGGTAGATGGAAATCTTATAACTACAGCAAGACAAGGATAGGTCCAATTAAGCCCATCCATAACCTTAAAAAATGTCCTTCATGTCCCTATATTATTTGGGACAAATAATGTCCAAGGATTTTATTTTTGTACAAAAAATCACAAAAGATCTTTCATGTAATGTGATTTTTCATAGCAACTCTTGAATTTTACGGGACAAAAACTCAAGGAGGACGATTGAACATGCTAGAGAGTGGAATGACCTTTATTACATGGAGGACCCTAATCAACAATAGCCTTATTGGCTATGACATCCTTCATTTCAAGTTGTAAAATTGCTTTTCCCTTCCTTGTTTAAGAATTTAAAGGTGGAGAGTCTCTACTATGAGGTGTGTCAATTTGCTAAACACCAGGATGCCAACTTTCCCATTAGCAATAAAGGGAGTCTTGTCCCTTTTTATCTTGTTCATACTGATGTATAGTCCTGCTAATTTCCCTAACATCTCATGAGTTAAATGGTTTATAACTCTTAGTAAGTGGATTTATGCCCAATTTAACCGCACAAGATGCACTTGTAAGGTGAGGATTGAATCATACTCATCTTACAATTTGACTTTATTCCTAGTTGATGTGGGATCTACTGCATACTCTCTCACACAAAAGAATGAACATTTAGAGCAAGAGATTAAATATTTATTGGTGGTCTAACCAAAGCCCAATAACGGTGACATAATATTTTCAAAGAACTTGACTGGGATAGGTTATACCACCTTAGAAGTTTGGTTTATATCTAACTCAGTCTCACAAAATCAGCTTGTAAGGTGAGAATTGTACCCCAATTACATATTATAATATGGCCTTATTCCTAGTCGACGTGAGATCTCCAATAATTTGTTTTTATTTAGTTTGTCACAATGATTAAGAATCAATTTGGAGTCAATATTAAGAGAATTAGATATGATAATATCAAGGACTACTTTAATCTTTAGTTGAACTCTTTTTGCCAAGAAGTGGGGATAATCCACGAGTCTTCATGTGTTAACACACCTCAACAAAATGGGATTGGTGAAAGGAAAAATAGGCACTTAGAATAAACTAGAGCTATACTTTTTCAATATCCTGTTCCTAAGAAATTTTGGGAGAAACCCTTCTTAATGTCACTTATCTCATCAATAGATTACCCTCTAAAATTTCAGGACAAGGAGTCTCATGAAAGTCCTATTCTCATTCTACCCATACCTAGACCCTACAAATAAACTGCAACCTAGAATCTTTGGTTGTGTATCCTTTGTGCATGATCATAGTAATGGAAAGGGAAAACTAGATCCTAGGGGTGTCAAATCTGTTTTTTTTAGGATACTAAACCACAAAAAGGGATATAAATGTTATCACCCGCCATCCAAAATATTGTGTCAAGAGATGTCACCTTCAATGAACAAGGGATCTAGTTCACGAATTCCCATCTTCAGGGGGAGAATATAAGAGGAAGATGAGTCTCTTAAGCTCCAAAATATGACATTTGAACCTGCACATGAACCTCCCGAACCTAAGAAACTGTACCTAAAACATTTGAACCTGCATCTGGACCTCCTAGACCTATAGAAACTGTACTTGAACCACTTGAATCTGCACCACAATTTGGACCTAAACCTGCATCTAAACCTAGTGAAGGTGGAAAATTTGGGGAAAATATGGTTTATTCAAGGAGAGAAAAAGCCATTTCAGAATTTGTCCATGTCCAAGAATCCAGCCTAGCATCATTACTTGGGGTAACTATTTCTAATCCTACAAATTCTGATAATTCTAATGAGTTTGTTTATGAAAATTCAGAAGTACAACTAGACAAAAACCTAGACCTTCCCATTGCCATTAGAAAGGGAACCAAAACATGCACCTAACAACCACTTTACCATCTACCAAATTTCCTATCCTTTGAAAATTTGATGTGAAGAATGATTGGGATTTGTAGCAATTCGATATGAAGAGGGCATTCCTACGACCTTGATGGAGAAATATAAATGGAGTTGAAGGACAAGTTGCTACTAGAACTGGTTGCAAGTTAAGAAAGGCTTTGTATGGGGTGAAACAATCCTCAAGAGCATGGTTTGGTAGATTCACGAAGGATGACACGTATTATGAAGTGGACTTTAAGCCTAACTCAACCTCATAAAACCGGCTTATAAGGTGAGGTTTGCACCCACTAAAATACTATGAAATGTCCTAATCTCTAGTCGATGTGGGATCTCCAACACACCCTCGTCACGTCGAGGCTACCAACTCATGCATGAGACTATATATTATGGGTGGTCCGATAACGGCCGATAGCGGGTGGCCTGATAAGCCCAACAAACAATCGCTAAGATAGGCTCGAAACCGGCTTATAAGGTGAGGTTTGCACCCACTTATACACTATGAAATGTCCTAATCTCTAGTTGATGTGGGATTTTCAACAAGTTTGCGTTACAAACAATGTTAAGGGGATCACACTCTATTCATCAAATCTTCAGTTTTAGGGGGAGTAACAATATTATTGGTGTATGTTGATGATATCATAGTAATTGGGGATGACAAAAAGGAGCAACAAATGTTAAGTTGATGCCTTGCCACATAATTTGAGATTAAGACATTAGGAAGATTTGGAAATTGTAGTGGCTAGTTCCAAAAAAGGAATCTTCATATCTCAACAAAAGTATATTATTGACTTGCTTAAAGAAACGGAGAAGGCAGCCTACAAACCAACTAGTTGGGAAGTGCAGAGGATGATATTGCAATGGACAAAGAAATGTATCAAAGACTTGTTGGCAGACTTATTTACTTACCTCATACTAGGCTAGACATTGCTTTTGTTATGAGTATAGTATGCCAATTTATGCACCAACCAAAGGAGACTCTACAAACTGCTCTTAGAATTGTTCAATATTTAAAAGGACTATATGAAGAGGGATTTTATTTAAACGAAACAAAAGTGTAAGTCTTGAAGCATATACGAATGCAAACTCAGTTGTGGATAGGAGATTAACTACTGGATGTCGCACCTTCCTTGGTGGAAACCTAGTGACTTGGAAGAGCAAAAAACAAAATGGGGTAGGCAGATTAAATGCTAAGTAGAATTTCGAGCAATGGCCCCAGGATTATCTGACCTTCTATGGTTGAAGATTATATTGGAAGACCTGAAGCAAAAGTGGGATGAACTTATGAGGTTATATTGCGATAACAATTTTCTATTAGTATGGCCCACAACCCACTCCAACATGATATAACTAAACATATTGTGGTGGATAGACATTTTATTAAGGAAAAGCTGGACAATGGCTTGATTTGCAACCCATATGTGTCCACTCAAAATCAAAATGGAGACATACTCACCAAATGGTAGAACTGCATTAACTTTGAAGGAACTATATCCAAGTTGGGAATGGAGAACACTTACTCACCAGTTTGAGGGGGAGTGTCAAAACCATGTTGCTCATTATGTAGTTAGGAAGATTTTATTTTATCCTTACTATAATTTTATTCTTTATTACAGTAGTATCTTCCTATTAATACTAGGATTATGTATTCAAAATCAATCCTATGATTACCAGGATTTGTTTCCTAGAATTATCTCTCTACATTTCCTAAAAAAACTAATAGGCTTATGCATTGATAGATCCAATGGCCTCATTATTGTAATATAGTAGAAATATATTATACTTTTAAATCTAAGACAACTATTCGGCATTGGACTCTTTCAGCTTACCATAAAAAATGCATTTCTACATGATGACCTTTGATGAAGAAGTCTACATGGAACAACTTCCTGAATTTTTTGCTAAGAAAAAGTTATCTAATACAATAAGTCATCTACGCAAGTCCCTATATGGCCTCAAGCATTCACCCCATACATGATTTGAGCGTTTTCAGACTCTCATCCAACAATTTGGAATGATACAAAATGATGTAGATCATTCTCGGTTCTATTGCCATTCACCTAAGGATGTACCTGTATTGTACAACTGAAACAATATCTTGCTCAAAAGTTTCAAACAAAAGATCTTGGACACTTGAAGTATTTCCTTAGTAATAGAAGTGACACAATCCAAGGATGGTTTGGTCATATCTAAAAAAATGCTCTCGACATTCTAGAAAAAACAGGGATGATAAATGCTAAGCTAGTAGACATATCAATGGATCCAAGTGTCAAACTTGTACTTGACCAAGGAGAATCTCATATTGATGTTGGGAGATACAAAAGGCTAGTTGGTAAGCTAACTCATACATCACCTTTGTAGAGAGTGCAGTAAGTCAATTTTTAAACTCTCCTTGTTAAGACCATTGGGATACTTTCATACGGATCCTAAAGTATATTGAGAAGGCCCCTGGAAAAGGCCTCATTTATGAAAATAAAGGAAATACTCAAATTATTTGGTATTTTGATACTAATTGGGTAGGGACACCAATCAATGGACGCTCCACTTCAAGGTATTGTGTTCTTGTTTGAGGAAATTTTGTATCATGGAAAAATAAGAAACCAAATTTTGCGACAAGGTCAAGTCCAAAAGCATAATATAGGGTAATGGCATTAGTCACTTGTACGCTAATATGGCTAAAATAACTCCTCAAAGAGTTTAAATTCTAAGAAAGTTTCCAAATGTACCTTTTATGTGAAAACCAGCCAACATTACATATTGCCTATAATCATATCTTTTATAAGAGGACCAAACATGTTGAGGTGGATTATCATTTCATAAGAGAAAAATTAGAGTCTAGAGACATCACCACTAGATTTATCAACTCTAATTAACAATTGGCTGACCTATTCACCATTTCTTTAAGAGGACTGAAGATTGTTATATTTGCCAGATACGATCTATATGCTCCAACTTGAGAGGGACTGTTATAATTGTAGAATTAAGAAACCAGTCTTATAAAATTAGGAATATTGTTATGATTATAGGAATACATAGCTAATCCTATAAAATCAAGAATATCTAGATTATTTATGTATTATTAGGAAATTTTTATTTATTCTAGTATATTTGTTATTAAAGGATATCAAATCTCTTTTTTTATTGTATTGATTCATTTTTCTTAATATAAATAAAGCACACATGTTGTCTTAAGAACATTTAATTCCAGCTTAATGTTTATGTCTTCCCTAAAGAATTTAACACACTACTTAGTGAACTTATTATCCCTCATTATGTTCCAGTTGTTTATTGCGACAATCTCAATGTAGTTAATCTTTCTCATAATCCCATTCTACATGCTAAAAGCATAAGGAACTTGATATTTTCTTCGTTCAAGATAGCATTTTCCAAGCAAATGATTGTTCAACATATTGTTGGCCATGATAAGTGGGAAGACATACTTACTAAGCCTTTATCTCCAACAAGATTTCTTTTGGTTAGATCCAAGCACGCCCTGGTTGATCTACAAAATATATCTTACCCACCTTGAGCTTGTAGGGGTGTTAGAGATATGTCTTTTTTCTATTTACTGTTAGTTCTAACTGACTTTTCTGCGTTTCCTTCATAACAGTTTCTGTAATTCTCTAATCTATATAGAAGTTTCTGCAACAGAGAACTACAACTCTTCTTTTGTATGTGCACGTTCATCTTTAGTATTAGTTCTTCATTATAATCACATGTATGAAGTAAGCTTGGTTTTCCAATTTTATTCATGATGATTGGAAATTACTTTGGCATTTCAATGAAGAGACTTAGCCAGGAAATGAAAAACAATATTTCGATCATGACATTACACCAATTTGTCAAAAAGAGAGCATAATTCATTAATCTTGTATCAAAACACCCCAACAAAATGAAATTGCTGAAAGAAAAAAATGGAAATCTCTTAGATCAAACTAGAGCACATTGTTCCAAAAATACAGTCCATAAAATTTTTGAAGGTATTCTAGCTGCAACAAACTTTATTAATTGGTTACCCTCTAGAATCATGGCATTCAAGAGTCCTATGGAAATTGAGATGTTTTAATTGTTCTCTCGAAATAGTACTTGTTAATTATTATCTTCATAATCATTCTTGCTAAAAATAAATCAATATGCTAAGTGGAAAAAAATACTAAAGCACATTCAGAAAATTTCCTTAGTGAGATGAGATTGCATTCATATTCCTAAAAACGAACACCTAAGTAAGAAATAGATAAAATAGAAACCAATGAAGATGCAATATTCAACTCATAATCAGGTAATCTTGGGGTAAAGATTAGAGACTATTTTGGATGGCTTGACAATTTTAAAATTTGCACAAACAGAATAATGTCTGATCTTTTTTATAATGAAAGAATTTTATTATGATAGATGTGAAAGTAAAAATATAGATATAATTTAATAATTACATAGAATTGTTCCAAGAGTACAATTTCTTCCAAGAGTAAAACTTAGGAATAATTTAATAAAACCTATATGGTTTTGCTTTATACATAAAAGTGAGAAGCTTTCTTCTTTCACAAAAAACAGTAGGTACTCGGATGTACCTTTTTAAATAGATATGGAGCACGTGCAGTTTCATTTGATGTTCAGCTTCAGTATCAGTGTTCCTAAATTCCATATCAGCCAACACTAGCTCAGCATCATTGTCGTATTCAACATCAAATTCCTCTCTCTTAAAACTGTATCCACTCAACTCTGTAATAGAAGGCCTATCTTCCCCTGATAATTTAGGTTTCTTCTCTCCAACGCTCCGATCTGCTTGAGACTCTCCTAAATGAAATGCAGTTTTCCACATATCAATGAAAGAATTATATTTATTAATTTCCCATCTGAGCAAGCAGCTGACAAGACAAACTATTTCTTTTAAACTATGAAGCATTTAAATATCATAGGACATAAGTACTGGAAATATGTAGGTTAAGATGAACATGGATTACTATTAGTTGGGCTCCATATTAAATAGGCCAATGTCAAAAAGAATATTAGTGAGAGATTAGATCTGAACTCAATTTGGTTAATATAATATTTGCCTCAAAAGGGTTAACAGACTAACACCACTAATGAGTGATACACAGAATATATAAACACATGCATATCTCAACCCTTTTATACCTGCCTTTCGTCTATTTCTTATGTATCCATTCCAAAATTTGTAGGTGATGCCTTAGCTCATCTTGGTTGGAGTCAGGCCATGCTTGATGAAGTGAATGCGCTTCAGAATAATGGAACTTGGGAACTTGTTCCATTACCATCTAGGAAATCTGTTGTTAGTTGCAGGGGGACTTTTGCTATCAAAGTTGGTCCTAATGGTACTATTGATCGTCTCAAAGTTCGTCTTGTGGCTAAGGATTATACCCAAATTTTTGGTTTAGACTATGGTGATTCTTTTTCTCCAGTGGCAAAGATGGCTTCTATTCGCTTATTCATAGTTATGGCTACTCTTCAAGAATGGCCTCTTAATCAACTGGATGTCAAAAATGCTTTTCTTAATGGGGATTTGCAAGAATAAATTTATATGGAGCAACCTCCCGGTTTTGTTGCTCAAGGGGAGTCTTCTGGATTGGTATGTCGTCTTCGCAAATCCTTCTATGGCCTCAAAAAGTCTCCTAGGGCTTGGTTTGGAAAATTTAACAATGTTGTTCAATAGTTTGGTATGACTTGCAGTGAAGCAGATCATTCAATTTTTTATCGTCACTCGAGTGCTGGGTGTATCTATCTTGTAGTATATGTTGATGACATTGTTCTTACTGGAGAGCATGGGAGCTTTGATGTTTCAAATCCATGATGAAGCTTGAAGTTGTGTTGCTTTTGGTTTGGGTTTAAATTAGAGTGTTTAGAATCTATGTAAAGATCAATTCTTGACCCTTGCACAAAGCTTGCCAATCAGTTTTAAAAAGAAAAGTGTTTTTCTAAGCAAAGAGAAAGACAACCGGTTGAATTATCGAAATAAACGGTTGTTTGTCACTTGGCTTGTTTAAAGGTTTTAAAACTGGTTTTGACTTGGTTATGTACTACCTAACGAATTCAACCGGTTAAAACGACTTTTCAATCGGTTGATTGTAACATTGCCTAATAGTTTTTTGAAAACCTGTTAATTTGTTTTGGGTGTGATCAAAATTGCTTTGGCGCATAAATGCTGCTTTGAACGGCTAGTTTTTTAAGTGCTATAAATATAGCCTTTCTTTCAAAACAAAATACACAAGTTCTTACACAGTTTGAAATCAAACAAAAGGAGATTGAGATTAGTTTTAAAAGAAGTTTTTCTAAATTTGCAAGATTGTTGTTTAGCTTTGCACTGGAACAAGATCTGATCATAGGACTTCCTGGTTTCTGTAATCTCAGGTGTTTTCTATTCCTTTCATGATTCTTGTAATTGTGCTTTCATAAACTTGTAAGTGTGTGTGAAATCCTGCAAAGTCAGAGGGTGTTCTGACTTGAGGTGTGTGGTTGCAAAGAGGGTGAGTGGGTCTTGTGGTTTTCAAGGTCACCTCTTTGTAGTTGTGTTGTTGTAATCTGTAAGTGATTACTAGTGGAACCCAGTGGTTGTTCTGGGAACTGGATGTAGCTCAAGGTTGAGTGAACCAATATAAAATTGGTTGTGTAAATCTCTCTCTCTCACTCCTTATAACTGTTTGTTTTAATTCTGCTTTTGCTGCTGATATAAACAACCGATTAAAACGTAATTTCAATCGGTTAAAATTCCGTAAACAATTTCTATATCATTGTTTGATTGATTTCCTTAACTACTTATCTGTGATTGTTTGATAAAGGTTCATTCTTATTCAATCTTTGCGAAAATCTTTGATAAACAATTCACCCCCATCTTATTTAAGCCTTCAATTCTTACACTTACAGGCAGTGATCCCTATGGCATCTCACAAGTAAAACAACACATTTGTCAACATTTTCAGACCAAAGATCATGGAAAACTCGGATATTTCTTGGGGATTGAGGTAGCACAATCCAATACTGGTATTGTTATCTCTCAAAGAAAATACGCATTGGATATTTTGGAGGAAATTGGGTTGATGAATTCGAAATCTGTTGATACTCCCATGGATCCCAATGTTAAGCTTTTACCCAATCAGGGGGAGCGTCTTTCAAATCTTGAGAAGTACAGGAGATTAGTTGGAAAATTGAACTATCTCACTACTACTCATCCTGATATTTCCTTTGCAGTCAGTGTGATGAGTCAATTTCTTAATTTTCCATGTGAAGATCATTGGAATGCAGTCATTCGTATAGTGAAGTACATTAAAGACTCCCCTGGAAAAGGTTTGTTATATGGTCATAATAACCATACAAAAGTCGTTTGTTATTCAGATGATGATTGTGAGCTTACATGGCTTAAATAGTTACTTAAAGAATTACAATTTGGAGAGGTCACTCAAATGACACTTATATGTGATAATCAGGTTGCTCTTCATATTAACTCAAATTCAATTTTTCATGAAATGACCAAACATATTGAGATTGATTGTCATTTCATTCAAGAAAAGATTATATCGGGAAATATCAAGACTGAGTTTGTTAATTCAAATAAACAATTAGTAGATATTTTTACTAAACCCTTGCGAGGGCCTAAGATTGATTACATTTGTAACAAGCTGGGGAGCTTGAGGGGGAGTGTTAGACATTATTAGATATAATTAGATATAATTAGATATTATTAGATATTATGGGATATTGTTAGATATTTCATATTTATGTAATGGACTTAGCCTATATGTTTCTTTTCCTATATAAACATAACCTTATGTGTTCAATATACACAAGGGATTTACCCTATTCTTTCTTTTCCTTTAATAGACTAAAATCTGGTTTGTTGTGTTGAGGATGTCATTTATCTAAAAAAATGTCTTCCCAAATTGGAGTTTCCCACTATGCAAGATAAGTGGATTTCGTTGCATCCTTCCTTTGGTCTCATCTGCGGTGTGATGATAAGTTGAAAAGGGAATTTAAACATTCAAATAACCTTGGACTTTCATTATTTTGGAGAACTGACCAAGAATAGTAAGGAAATGGAGCAAGAAAAATTTTCCATCGTCATGAAAAGTTTTGGTATTCCCGTTATCTCAAAGGTGGTAACTCGGGAACCAATATATTTAGGTCATGTTGAAAAGGGAATTTAAACATTCAAATAACCTTGGACTTTCATTATTTTGGAGAACTGACCAAGAATAGTAAGGAAATGGAGCAAGAAAATTTTTCCATCGCCATGAAAAGTTTTGGTATTCCCGTTATCTCAAAGGTGGTAACTCGGGAACCAATATATTTAGGTCATGTTGATTGTAGTTCAAAAAAGTCACTGATAGATTGGGCTCTGCCATAAGCGCATCGCTAAATTCATAAATTTCATACTAATAAATATGATCAACTCAAGCATTCTGGTTTTGATATTTTCAAACATCTGAAAGTCATTGTTATTGAGAAGCTGTTCTACATAAATATTATAAAGACCTGTGGCAGTGTATCAAAAAAACAAGTTGAATGTAGTTGTCTTTTGCAGGGCAACAATTTTAACACCACTAAAGAATCAGATTATCATTCCTTGTTCATGGAGCTTTCTAGTTTATTATTAGATAGGACTTCTGAATTCCACTTGGAAAATTTCCTTCATATGCTAACCATGGCAGAATCTGGTTCCTCTAGAGCAAATAGAATTTTTAATATTGATTAGCGAAAAAGTACCTAAACTTCCAGTTCAAGAACCTGTTTGGACTTTGTCTTTTGTTTCTTCACTTGCAGAGTCTGATAATTTGTAACCTTCAGATCATGTCCGATTAGCAAATGAACGGATCATTCCAAGAGGGAAGACTGGAGAATGCCCAAACTGGCCACCTGCTGATTGGAAAACTGCACCAGATTTCAGTTATGCACGGGCCAATGGTTTCAAGACCAAACCTGCTCAGATTAGCAGCTTTTCTGAAATGAAGGATAATAATTCTGGAAGCATAATTTCCCCACCATTTTGCGGTGAACAAGAATCATTTACTGTTGACTGGACTATTAAAGAAGATCCACAAGCAGGTTCAGTGGGGCAGTGTTGCATAATAATGTGAACTTTGAAGATTGTTGGAGATCCCACATCGACTAGAGATGAGGACAATTCATTGTATATAAGTGGGTGCAAACCTCACCCCATGAGCCGGTTTTATGGGGTTGAGTTAGGCTTAAAGTCCACTTCTTAATATGGTATCAGAGACATTTCAAGCCTATCCTAGCGAGTGTTTGTGTTGGGCCTATCGTGCCACCCGCTATCGGGTCGCTATCGGACCACCCATAATATATAGTCCCACGCACGAGTTAGCAGTCTCGACGTGACGGGGGTGTGTTGGAGATCCCACATCGACTAGAGATTAGAGCCTTTCATTGTATATAAGTGGGTGCAAACCTCAACCTCATGAGTCGGTTTTATGGGGTTGAGTTAGGCTTAAAGTCCACTTCG
>Ga0123341_1003832_pt1 | contig 13028 bp, 7 predicted proteins | sample Turbeapinknodule_FD_89959 | JGI IMG/M metagenome (GOLD analysis project Ga0123341, IMG submission 89959) | Root nodule microbial communities of legume samples collected from Mexico - Turtle bean Mexico pink nodule | ecosystem: Host-associated > Plants > Roots > Nodule | place: Mexico: Nepantla... | reverse complement strand
TTTTTGCAAAGTCTTATTTTTTTTTTTTTAGTGGGAGGGTTTTTTTTTTTTTTTTTCTGGTGGTAGGAGGTGAAAGGTGCATTGATTTGGCATTCAATCCACTCTTTCTTGTTGGTTAAGATATATACATTAGATCTTGTACTATAATGGTGGATATGAATAGTTATTTTCGAATTTACTTTAAGATACTGGCATCAGATATTAAACTGTTAATTTACTTCTTGGTGGCCATTTTGTGTTCAATCGCATATGTATTTAGCTAATTATTTTGTTGTATTTGTAAATTTTTAATTTTCCTAATTTTTATGTTCATACTTGTCAAAACTAAATCATTTTCCCTCAGGTTTCTTTATGCAATTATGAACCTTTCTTTTTACTACAGAAAGGGAATTTAAAAGATATAAATTCTGGTTCTTGTTTTACAGGCTGATTCTTCAATTGATGAATTTTTGCGGTCCTTGGGTCTTGAAAAGTACCTCATTACTTTTCAGGCTGAAGAAGTATGTTATACACCTTTTAAACTTTTTTCGGCCATTAGCGAAAGTTCATTGTTTTGATTCTTTTTTTATTTGACCAATCAAGGTCTAATATTTGTGCGAAAACTGTTTTCCAGGTTGACATGACAGCTCTCAATCATATGACTGATGAAGATCTCAAGGCTATGGGCATGCCAATGGTATGTGTTGAGCTAGTCTTGGAATTTTTGTACTTCTCATGTTTTTCTGTTTCCAATGGAATGTTTTGCAGTTCCATTGATAATGCGACTCATGTCCATGCCTGCTACTTGGAATGTGTCCTATACTCTGCATTTTTTATGGAATTCTTATGTTCTAAATTGACCCTATTTATGTGTCAATGTGCAATATTTACTGCACTTTAATAATTAGGTTCATTTGAAGTATGTAACTGTACATTTTTAAGGGTGTCCCTTCAAATAAGTAGCTGATTTTGGATAAGACTAGGCATTTAGCTTCCATGATAAGGTTCTTAGGAAGTGAACCTTAAGCCTAATACATCCTCACAAAGTTGGCTTCGGAAGGTGGGGTTTGCACCTACTTATACATTATAATTTGGTCATATCTCTAGTTAATATAGAATCTCCATTAGATGTTAGGCAAATAGTTATTTTAGAAAAGTGCCCCTTGCATGTTGAGGGATTTGAGTCATGATACATTTAAAGCATTTTACAACAATTCTGTAAAAGTCAATGATACTATGAAAAACTCTCTCTTCCAAAGGGAAATATGCTTAAATGGCCTCATTAAAGATAGTAATTGTTTAGGAGTGAAGTACCAAATGTGATTGATAGGGTCCCTGAAAGAAATTTGTTTACACACTAGTCCCTAAATATCCTTTGGGCAAGTTAGTCTTTTAGTTAGTAACTATTAATTATGTTCACCTTCCAAGTTAAGTGCCTTTTTGGCAGTCTTTATATCTCCTAGGGGGCATGCCTCCTCGTTTAAGATGTCAGAAACTGAAGTCCTTTAATTTCTTTTAACTGAAAAATTGATTGGTTGTTGAAATGGGGTTATGGAATTGTTTCAGTGCTATGTAGCCCCTAACAACTATGCCCCAATCCTAAACCTCTAATATTGTGTCCAATTTCAATCCCTAACCTCTTCTTGGCACCTCAATCCTTCAAAACCTAGATTCCCAAGTCTCATATTTCTCACCCTGTTGAGACTTCTCTCACCTCACCCCACCCCATCCCAAACATGATCATTCACGTGAACAAGAATCCCCCACCCCATCCCAAACATGATCATTCACGTGAACAAGAATCCCCCACCATACCCTTTCACTTCAACTAGGCCTCCAACCCTAACTACTCCTACACCCCTTTTTGCTATGCCATTATGGTTAGTTACAACATCCAAGAGTTTCAACACTTTGATGGGTATTTGGAGAGATGTGAATTTTGAGAGACACTGGAGTGGTGGAATGAGGATGTTCGTCAAATGCTGTGACCTACAATGCATTGATTGAAGGTCTTTGTTTGATCGGAAATGTGGATGAGGCAAAGAAGATTACACGTGGGAAGGGGTTGTGTATTAAGGGAAAGTCTGATGAAATGAAACTGTTAAGCATTTGAGGGAAATGGTTAGCCATGGGATGAAGTCAGATGTTAAAGCATATGGGATTTTTTTAAATGAGTATTGCATGCAAGATTGGAAAACCAAGAGAAGCAGTATCACTTCTGAGGGAGATGGTGGTGAGGGGTGTTAAACCAAGTGTGGCAAGCTTCAATACACTGTTAGAGTTCTTATGAATGAGAAGATTGATAAAGGAGTTCTTCTTTTGAAGCAGATGCGTCCAATGGGATGCTCACCCAACTTCTTGTCTTATTGATGCAATCAGATTGATGAAGGGCCTTATTTTCTGACTCATTTAACTTATATCTCAAACAATGCCAACTAAGTGAGAAAGGCAGCCACCATGGCACCTAATTGAACATATGGCCTTCTATTAATAGATTTTCTATGAAATGACTAACGTACCCAACAGAGAAAAAATGCATTGTAGGTGCACAGACAGGAATAGTCGGGAAGAGTCTGTAAAAGGTTGGAGTTGAAGCTCATTAGTGCAGTATTAATAATGCAGCTCAATAGTGCAGTATTAATAATGCAGCTCAATACTGCACTCTGCCCTCCATTTCTTTTTGGCTCTAATGCTCTGTTCTTATTTTGCATTCTGTGGTCTTCATTTTTTTCATGGTTTTACACTTTTCTGTTTTTCTTTAGTGTTCTTTTTTTTGTGTGTTTTATATTTTTAATATAGGTGTTATTTTGGCTTGCTGCTATGAATAGCCATCCGCCATTAACAATGATGCAAGTTTTTGGTGGGGAATAACAGTAAAAATGGGTTTGGGAGATTAAATAATGAAGCTACTCAGCATAGGGTGCTGGAATCAGAATTTGACTCTCAGATTCAGAATCCTTTCTATAGAGGAAATTGCTGATCTGGTTTTGGATGTTGGGCTAGAAATGAAATGGACAATGGTTAGTTGATGATTGATAACTTGGAAGAGTAAATTTCTGAAGTTCCAGCTAGGAACATCCCATGTGCCTTTTTTGGGATTCTGGAGAAGTTAGAGAGAAAGTAGCTTATCTAGATAGCTGGAACGATCATCATCAGTTTGATTTGAAATTTAAAAGGATAAAAATCAAAGCTCTTCCAATAGTTGGAAAATCAGCCCAGAGTAGCTGGAGAGAAAATAGTTAGCTAGATAGCTGGAACAATCATCATCTGTCTGATTAGAAATTAAAAAAATACAATCAAGTTCTTCCAAAACAATAGTTGGAAAATCAGCTCAAAGATACTGGAGAAGTTGGAGAGAAAATAGCTTAACTAGATAGTTAAAATGATTATCAGTCAGAGAAAATTCCTGGCAACCAAATCAGGTTCGTCCTTCTCAAAACCATATTTGAAAGTTCCAAACTGGAATTACTGGAGACCAAAAATTTTGGAACTTAAAAAATGATATTTTGGTAGATATAATTCTAGTGTGAATCTGGGACAAAGCTAAGAGCAGTGCTTCAGAGCAAATTCAGGTCTGGTACATCTGGGTAAAGTTGTGGCAAGTGCATTTAGGTCAAAGATGGGCCAGTGTGTCTGAGAAAAGTCGAGGCCAGGCATTTGGGAAAAACTGGGGTGGTTTTGGAAATTTGGTATCTGATCTGAACATCTAGGAAAAGTCAGGGCTAGTGCATCTGTGAAAAGCCGGGGTTATTGTATCTCAGATATTTTCATGTAATTCCTATTTTCAATGTCATACGTAATGTCACAGCAATAAATCTCGCTTTTAGACAAGTCCACTAGTTATCAAATACTCCCTGTAATATCTAATTCAAATTTTTTTATGCACGGCAGTTATGAAAAGTATTAATAACATTTATTTACTTTTATATAGAAAGCATCTAACCGCTTCGTCTCTAGACTATTGTGGGATGTACAGATTTAGTTCTGAAACCAGTTCTCATTTCTTTTTTGCATTGCTCGGTAGTTTCCTTTTTATGGAATGACCTTTAAGCTTTGTTTGGATGATGAAAGATTTTGAGAAGTAGTGGTGAAATAAGTATGAGAGAAAAGATAATTAGTAGAAAATGGGTAGATTTTCAAGTTGTTTGGGTTGAGAGAAGTAGAAAATAAGGAGAGAATGAGAATTGAGTGTATTGTAAAAACATATTTGCTCCAATGAATATATTTACATTGTAAAAAATTTGAGGGGTTAGCAAATCATCGGTGTTTTGGTAAAAAAATTCTTTGCCTCAAGGATCTCTAAGAGTTCCTGCGTAATAATTTTAGAGTATTTGGCACTAGTAGATATTCTAAGAGGATTTGGTGCTGTTCTCTATTTGTAGTTATCTGGTACATCTAATCGGGGAAAGAAATGATAGAATCTTAATTGTCGTCAGTTGCCTTGAGAGTTTATTTAGGATTTGAACGGTTCAGTAGCTTTTGTGATGTTTTACTAATGCTCCTTTTAGGGTTGTATATTTTCTAGGCCTCCTGAGATATTGGTTGCTGTATTGCAAGTTACTTGTTAGGTATTTTTACCCGTTTATTTTGGTATACTTCTAGATGATTTCTTTTCTTCTTTCATTTGTATCTTCTAGCTTAAACTATTTGTAATAAAAAAGTCGACTTGATTTCTTTTTCCCCATGTCCAAATATCTCGAAGTTGGTTTAGTGTCCTTTGTCTTCCTAACTTCTAGTGATGTCACGGTAGGATTTTTCCTCTAAAAAGCTAGTTATATTTAATTGTGTCAAAGTTTGAGTACTACAAGACATACATACATACATACAATGTGTGTTTTTTCGGAAATTCTCCAACTAAAATTTAAATTTCGTATTGGTAACCCACACATGAAGTCCTATCTTTTGATAGAAAATAAAAAAAACCTCGTATAGTATATTGCTTGTCATGTTTTTTACATTTTAATGGTTATGATATTATTCTTCCGTTCCTTATGCTCTTTTGATTTGTAATTCCCATGTTTAGTTAAACACATTATGGTTACGCTTTGTTTTTTTTCCAGGGACCAAGAAAGAAGATACTTTTAGCATTGGAGTCGAAAGTCTAACATGTACTGGAAATTATTGATGTTCTTAGCTGGATAAACTTGTTTATGGACGGTGGTGGGTGATCAGGATCTAAAAACCAAGTGTAATAGCATAGGTGTTTGATTATTTTCCCCTTATTTTGCCATTAATGAAGATAGTTTTGGAGTTTATTAACCCGTCAATATCCTTAAACTCTTTTAATTGTACCTTTGAATCAGTAGGATTTCATGAGGATGTGCTGGATGCCTCCAAAGCAGACGGTGTAATGATAGCATCAGTGTAAGAAGCTACTCTTCAATACTCCAAAATTGACACCAAAATCCTAAGTCAAGCATGGATGAACTAATTTGTTGCAAGTTACTAGGCCATTACTTGCTTGTTTCTAGTGATTTAAATTGTTGCTCCTGTAGTATTTATGTCAGGGTCCATTGCTGATATTCTCTTATAACATGGATAATTGGTGACACCTTTTTGCTTTTTAGTTGCACTTTGAAAGTAATCAGCTTATTTACAAGGTAGGTGTACAGTGGTAATATTGCACATATTTTTTAAATTTATCAAATTTTAATATATAAAGGTACAATTTTTAAGTTATTGCAATTAAGATCATTATAATGAATATATATTTTGATTAAATTAACTAATTAAATTTTAAAGTTTAAATAAATTGTGATTTTATATAAATTAGGTACTATAGCAGTGAAAATATAGTTGGGATATAGTGCATGCATATCTATTTTTCATGTTTCATCTTTTTAAGCTAAAGGAATTGAGTTGTGGAGTAGTTGAAATGTGAAGTTAATTTTAGGACATGAAGTAATTTATATTTTTTCTTCTTTTGTGATTTTAAAATATGATTAACAATAAAATAGAAAAATAAAAGTGCGTATACTTTATTCTTTCTACAGTTATATACAATATCTTTTTTATATTAATAAATGGTATATATGTAATTGTTGTTTTACTTCATATATTAACGTGATGAATAATGCTATAATGTATAGTCTGGTATCTATTTTCACTATTTTATGTGCTAAGATGATAATAATAACTTTTAATACGCACACGTGAAAGCCTCCTAAAAAATGAGGAAATTATTTATAACAAAATTATTAATGAGCAGAAATTGTGAGTAGAAGAAAATCACAGTTTACGTACAACTTCAGAAATAGTTTGTTAAAAATTTTGATTTTGTTAGAGAACAACGTGAAATCAAATTATAAAGTTTATGACATTAAATGGACGGTAATCATTTGTGATTATTAGACATGAATCGCCGAAAATATCAATAAAGTGAGACTCTTAGGTCAATCAAACAAGTAACAGAATCTCAAGTTTCATGTCAAGAAACAACATAACGAAGCTCGTACAAATAAGTAGAACACAAAAGTGTGCACTTAAAGAAACCACATTCAGCACCATGAGCAATCCTTAAAGGTGTTTGTCCAAAAATTCCATCAATTCAAAGTGATTCTAACTCCCGTTAGAAGACTTTACAAAGATAAGTCTAGAAGGTTTTCGTCCATTCACTCGTGAGGTCATGGCAATCACACTTCCATCTAGGTGGAAATGTTATAATATTAAGATGAGGATAGAAAGCATACGCAATCCAGGATAAACCTTTTCTCTAATGACCTAGTCATACATTAATCATACCTTGTAGAATCTTTCCAACCACGTTTACAATATCAACTCTATAGTGGTTTACTTTGTGTCCAAGAATTCAATACTCTTTCAAAATATTTTGAACTAGATTCCATCTTATCATAATCATATACACAATACTTACCGTCTTGCATCAAGATTCTTTTGTAAATGGTTTGTTCATCTACCAACTTAGAGAGACATGGATGAACTTTGCTTTGTGAATATTTAGTTTGATATATAACTATTGAAGAAAACCTTAAAATGTGAAAATGATTTAAAAATAATATACCAGCTTCATCTTCCTCTAATGTTTCTCTTTCATTTTCGACAATCTCGAAATAGCAACCCACAAGGAGCTATAAACATATACATCACTCAATGCTAGTAGAGACACAATCATCACAATCATAAAGAAGCTTTCAATCACAAGTTGTAACTGATACCCCTAGCTTTTCGCTCTCCTCCACATCCTGACCTGAACAAAAGATGCAAATACCATCAAAATATTGGCACACGACCAATGAATTCTACCTGAAACACAATTAAAGACCTTATATGCATTAAAGCTCTAAATCACTTTGTATAAAATAACAATGTTGGAAGAGGTCGAGGGTGAGGAGAGGATGTAGTAAAGGAAATCATAATGGATTTCAAGAAAGAGGTCAAGGAAACACCAAGATGACAATGGAAATCAATCATCCAATCAGGACCAAGCACTAGTGACTAAAGTACTGGACCTTTCCAATAATGTCCTAATCGATGAAAATCAACCTTGTGAATAATGTCTCATTGTAGAGTTGATGGGTTAGGAAACCTTAACCCTACAACTGAAATTTAAGGAAGATCTTCCTATTTTTAATAAGACAAATTTCTAGTTGGGTTACACCCTACTCAATGCATTAAAGTAGGGCAAGCACAAAGTTGCACACTCCACAATAAATTGAGAAAGTATTGACTTGAAACTCTTATCTGTTTGCTTGGAGTTCGATAGATATGTCAGACATTTCATGTGTCATTAGCTCATTATTTTTCCTTAGGCAAAACCAATATCTTAGAGGAAGATAAATTCTAGAGAAAAACGATATCAAGTAGTTAACCTAGAGCTCAACAAGTTCTTGAAAGCCAACTTTATAAGGGAAATCATGTACACTACATGGCTCGCTAATGCAGTCACGATCAAGAAATCTAACAACCAATGAAAGATGTGCATTGATTATACAGACTTAAATAAAGTATGCCCAAAATATACATTTGTTGAGCATAAATTGGTTTTTTGGCAACATGACCAAATATGAGTTCCTCAGCTTTCTAGATGTCTATTTTAGGTACAATCAAATTAGAATGTGTTAAAGAAAAGTCCAACACTTATTATTTTGATTAAAACATGGTCATGCTTCATTTGTAAGACAATAATCTTAGTTCAACAATAGATCATGTAAGATGCAAGTGTTCATCTGTCACACGATACAAAATTATGTTGTCTTTGTTTATGCTTGATAAAGTATGGGTATGCTCATATGGCACACACAAATTTAGGCTAACCTCGTATTGCAAGGAATGTGAATTACTTTCATCTACCAAGAAAATCCATTTAAGCACAAGTCACACCAATGATCTCTTGGATGAAGAGTTAAAGTCATTTTTTTTAATAACTCTCTAACACAAACCTATGTTATTTATTGACCAAGTCAAATTCGAATAAATGTTAATATCATTCTTAAAATAATATTTTTCATTTAAATAGTGTTTTCTTTAGAATTTCTTCTGGATAACTCTTTTTACCTTTATTTAAAGGTATTTTTTTCTTATATTTGCAACATTTAGTTTTCATCTTTCTCTTTATTGTTTTACTCTTGATTTTTTTAGCACATATATTTTTCTTTTTGCTATATTATCTATTAAAATGAAATAAATATCATAACAAAATTTAATACAAAACACACAACTTAGTTATTTTTAAATTATTAAAAAAACATGAACCATTTTCCGAAAAACTAAATCATACAACATCTTCAACAATCCCTAGCAACCTAAAACTCAATATGTAATGTGTTCTTGGCATTTGGAGGAGATACAATGTCTTCAACAATCCCTAATTGCATAAATAATTGTCATATTTTCAACAATAAAATTAAAAAATAATTATAATTTATAAAATTTTGACAAATATTAGAATAATAAAAATAAAAACGATAAAAGGTGTTTACATGAAAACCGATTATAACAAGAAATCTTCTTTATTAATACTTATACTTATATATTTAAAAAGTAATTATTAATACTATATATTACAGAAATCTTCGCCAGAGATGTGATCCGTTAGATACATCCAAGGGTCCAAATCAATGCGAGAGGGTGACACCAACAACAAGTACAGAGACTTGAAGAAGAAGAAGAAGAAGAAGAAGAGGAAACAACAGAGCAAGACGGAACAATCCAAACCCGGAACTTCCCATGGATGCTACCGAATCGCAAACGGATCTGCAGAACCGACCCGGAATCTTCATCATAGGATCCTCCAACGTTGGCAAACGCACCATCATATCTCGTAACTCTCTATTTCTCTTCACCTTGCTTCAACTTATTCTACTTAACAAATCTTTAATTAATTTTAGGTTTTTATTATTCTCTCTCTTGCAACTGTTTTAAATTAAATCTTCAGCATGTTTCGTGCATTATTATAAATATTTTCAATTTTAATTTGTTATTATGCTTGGGATTTTAACCTAGATGTTCTGGTATTACTTATTGACACTAACTTTAATTCTTTGTTATGCATGCTGTATCGTTTCCAGATAATTTTTTATTGTTATTATTTTGAGGGGTGAAACTGAAATTTGATATATGATTTTGCTGGTGTTGAGCATAGGATTGACCTCTGTCGATGTTGAGGATGCTTTTGATTCGGCTTCTGAAGTGAATGTCCATGGGTATGTTCACCCTGAATTATTTTATCTATCTTTTTTGGTTATGATTTTTTTTTTTTTTTTGAATTTTTGGGTGTGTTTGTTATAAATGTGGAATGAACAGGTGGACTATCAATAATAAGTACTATACTGCTGATGTTTCTGTATGGATGGCTCATCTTCGTGATGATTTTTCTGCTGGAAACATGCCTGTGTTTCGACGCATGACTGCATTGGTGATGGTTTTTGACATGAATGAAGTTAGTTCCTTCACTTCATGATTGTCCTTTGATTTGTTTATGTTGTTGATTACTTAATGTTTGCTTTTCATGAGGGTTTTATTTTGTATTCACTGCTTATTGTTTGGGTTTTACGTGTGCAGAAGAATTATTCTTGTTTTCTGTGTGCCTTGGTATGCATTAGTGGTGACAATTACATGTAATGTATCTTTAATTTACCCTTTTTGTGCAGCCATCTTCCCTGGCTGCACTTCGAGAATGGGTGTCTCACACTGATATTCAGAACTTTGAGATATTACTGTGTATTGGAAACAAAGTGGATCTGGTTTCTGGGCATCCAGCTCATGCTGAATACAGAAGGCGGTTGCTGAAACTAGAAGACTCTGCTGTTGATAGTTATTCAGAAGAGTACGGAATATCTGAATCAGAGGGAACTAGTTTATTGGGGGATGAGGCACCATCATGGGACATTAGAAGGTCCTGTCTGGAATGGTGCACTGATCACAATATTGAGTTCATTGAGGCATGTGCTTCCAATGCTGATTTTGACAAATGTAAATAGCCTGTCTATAACATATTGCATTTAACTCTGAATTTTGCTTTGACAAATGCTCCGTTTTAGATGTGGATGAGTCATACTTATAGTACATTATTAAAGAGAGAGGAAGGTAGGTGACTTAGATGACAATGAATTATTTGGAAGATGATAAATGATAGATGGTTGTAAAACGCATCATATCTTTTTCTGCTTCCCATTAGGGATAGAATGATGAACATTGAAAACTATTTTCAGATTATATGATTTCTACTCAAATTTATTTTACAGGTTTGTCCATAGATGGTGATTTACAGGGAGTTGAACGTCTTTATGGTGCACTTTCTGCTCATATGTGGCCTGGAATGGTATTGAAATCTGGTGATAGGATAAATCATCCATCATTTCTTGAGAAAGAGGGTATTTTTTTTATTTTTTATTTTTGTTCTTTGAAGCATGCTACTTGCGACTTTTGACAAAGTAGAATAAATGCAAGCATTAATTTTGGTTTATCCTTTTTCCCAGAGTTATCTTCAGAAGAATCTGACTATGAACCAGATTATGAAGTATTATCTGCTGGTTCGGCTGATCCCTGGGATGAAAGTGAACAAGGATGGGTTTCTGCCTCTTCCTTAGATGCAGGGGGGTCAGCTTCTCAAAACAATCCCAGTGCAGAGGGTCCACAGGTGAATGGAATTACAACTGATAAAGAGTCTGCGCCCACAACTTCAAGTGCTGCAATTCAAGATGAGAGTAAGAAGGATGTGCTGCACAATATCATGGGTTCTGAAGGAGATGAGAAGGCAGACGAGGGTAAATGTCTTGACTTAGAGGATTTGGAACATTTGATGTCTGAAATTGGGAATATGCGTGCAGGCTTAAGATTGATGCCTGATTTTCAAAGAAGGGAAATGGCTGCAAAGCTGGCCATGAAAATGGCTTCCATTTTTGGAGGAGACAGTGACGAAGAGAAAATTTAGTTGATTTTGGATGTAAGCTCAGTGATTTAGTTATAGGTGTAAGGTTAGATAGATGAATGTCATTCTGGGTACCTTTGTATGGGCCATCACATGGAAAGAAGGAGATGAGCAACCTCTGTTGCACAAGAACCAGGGGCACCTTTTTCATGCTTCTGCTCTCTGTTACTCTTGGTCACTGCTGATAATGATTTAAGATCAATTCTTCCTGTTTTCTTTACACGCAGTTTCATAGTTCGTGTTTTGCTGAGCAGAACATTTTGTTCAAAATTTCCTGGTAATTAACATGGTGGTGATGTTGTGATAAACTGTGTCAGGTTACTTGCTGCAATTGTAAGTGGAAAACAGATTGAAAACTCATACATGAAAATTTACCAATCATAGCAATTGATATAATTGGAACCTTACTTGATGCATATTTATCAGTGGCAGAGTAGTTTTCCCAATTCTTTTATGGTGTTGCACTGAGATCACTAACATGGATTCAAGCCTTCCTATCAAATACAAGCATTCCAAGACAATTCTTTATCCTTTTGTTAATTTTACAATTTCTAGGAAATTTAAATATGTTGGGATTTGAATTATTTTTATTTTAAATTGTTTAATCTTTTAAATATTTTATTTTGAATGAAGCAATTCAAATGAATTCAATTTTTTTTATTTGGATATAATATTTTAATGATGTCATTTTAAAAAAATCTTTGTAAATATTGACCAAAAAAAAGTTAACTACAACCAATTTCAACAAAAGAGAAATTTGGTTGACATCTATCGAAAAACATTTTTACTGACCAGTAAAACAACTATAATAATCTCAATAGTATCAAATAAAAAATAATTTACATTAACATGGACTAAAATACTTTGTCCGAAAGTCAATCAAAAAAGCATGACTTATATTAATAAAAAAAAATAACTCAAACTTAAAATATCAGGATTGTCATTTGTCAAAAACATAATTAATAATGACAAGGAAACATTCAATTTTCTCTCTCTTTTCCCTCTATATTACATACATACATATATCTTTGTGAAGGTTGGTGTCTATCTTTTCCATTAAAAAAAATATCTACAGTTTAATTATTCAGTTTTTACATATCTAAAACATTAATTTAAATACATAACTTTTTTATTAATTACATTTTTATAATTGCTTTAACATTTAAATTATGAAATTTAAAATTATATATAGACATTGCCCTAAATTTTGAAAATTGATTTAAATTATGCAACTTTCAATTTTGATCATCAACATTACTAGTGTACCAATGTTGCAATTTGAAAGAAAACGAAAATAGACAACATGATTAGCAATCAAATAATCATTCTTATATGAAACAATTGTCCCTTATGATTTGGATATGAATCTTGTGTCAAGAGAGTTATGTTGTGGTAAAGTTTCAAGAGGTTGTAGGAGATTTCTGTAAAATTTAAGAATTGTTTGTATGATGTTAGTAAAAACTTGAAATTAGTTAATTGACTTATTTAAGATTAATAATTGGATGTAAGTTTTTTATAAGAGTAATTTAGAATAATTTTTGTTATTTTCTTTTCCTTATCTCTTCCCAATTATATTTGATTTGAATTCATGTGGTATGATTATAGAAAAATTAAAAAAAATTAAAGTAACTTTTTCTTGTAGTTGAATATAGTTATCTTC
>Ga0123341_1003831_pt1 | contig 13029 bp, 11 predicted proteins | sample Turbeapinknodule_FD_89959 | JGI IMG/M metagenome (GOLD analysis project Ga0123341, IMG submission 89959) | Root nodule microbial communities of legume samples collected from Mexico - Turtle bean Mexico pink nodule | ecosystem: Host-associated > Plants > Roots > Nodule | place: Mexico: Nepantla... | reverse complement strand
TTTTTGTTTTAATTTTTATTTTTTAAAAATATTTAATTTATATTTGAGACCGTATAAGCGCAGATTCAATACATATTAATTAAATTGATTCTACGGGATTAATATCAACTTTTTCTTTAACAAGGACACTCGTACCACTATCATCTATATATGTTAAATAAAACTAACAAATAATAAATTCCTTATTTATAATTATTTTATACCAATAACTACTTTAAAATTGAAATATAGGAAATATAATTAGATTGAGGTTAAGAACTTATTCAACAACATGTAGCATTAGATATACTATAAAGAGAAATAAAAATAAACATGCTTGAAAAGATATACAGTAAAAAGTAATATTTCTTTTATATAATTTTATAAATATCTATACAAAAATAATATAAATATCTATACCAAAATAATGTAAATTACTGTAATGATGATTAAGTGGATTGTGGTATATATAATGGGTACTATTTAACAAGAAAAGTTTTTAAAAAAAAAAATAATGCTTAAACTATGAAATGATCAAATAGAGAATTTGAGCAAAGGAGGAATTGAATATAACCATGGTCTCTTTTGTATTATACTAAAAATAACTCCTGCAAAATATGGTCAAAAGTTGATTGTAACTAGTATGAAAAACAATATTCATGTAACTTTGTTTGGACTTATATGTTTTGGGTTATGCAGTCAATTTGTATGGGCAAAGTCACTTAATTATGAACAAATATTTTCTATTTAATTTAATTATGGACTAGATATGTCTGCAAGGTCAATGGATGTTTTCGAGTACACTCAAAGCACAATTGAGAAATAAGACAACTTCCACTAGTATAAAAGACATGAACAACAAGTGTAAAAACCATGTAAAATACAATAAAAAATAATTAAATTGTATTCTAATTTTGTTGCAATTTTTTCGCAAATATCGTTTAATGATATGCAGTCAAATGATAGCTTAAACAAACTAACATATATCTTAAAAAATTAAGTTTGAAAAATTCTCCTTCTTAGGTTAGTGTAAATAAAATAACATGTGATTTAAGCAAGATAAGGAGGAAGGAAAAATACTCAGTATTTATATAATGGTTCGTTTGATAGAGCAAATTACATCTAGTTCTCAATAAATTGATTGAGTACCACTATGTAGACTAACGCACACAAGTTACAAAGAGTATTATTTATGCTCGAAACCATTTATGACTAACTTGTACAAGTATTGTTTCAAGACGTAACTACTATTGGTTAACATGTGAGGTATTCTTTAACATTGAGTCACTTATGGTTAAAAACGTAAGTATTGTTTAAGAAGCAGTCACTTCTGACTAAGACAAAATTGTCTAGGATGAGTTTTGCTCACTGAAGAGGAGTAGCGTCTTTCGAAATTTAAAAAGTTTAAGCTGTGTCTTATAGTTTTCTAAAGATGGACACAACACAACAATGTTCTTAGAACACTTTTAGAGCATATAAATTTTTTTACAACATTTTAACACTTTGCAATTCGAATTCGCTCTATGTCTTCTTCTTCAAAGATAACTTTATATAGGCATTGAAGAAAAGATTCGTTGTAGATTCTTTTATGGTTGTTGAGTAGCTTAAAACTCACCTCAACATCTTCCTTGCCTCTGAACAACTTCTATGAAGAAAATGCATTAAATATATGTTTCATGCATGCATTAAATGTTATTATCTTTTTTAAACAACATCCTGCATAGTTGGATGTACTTATCTCTCATTGGACATAGTGACTTTACTTGAATTTGTGTAGAGAAAGTCGTAGGAAGGAGATATACTTTCTCAAGATTAATAAAGCATGCATTAGGAAATTGTTGAAATAGAACAACTTTAATTCATTTACTAAAAGAGTGTTGTGACATAATTTTTTGCAAATCTTAGAAGGAAATGAACTTTCTCTACAACGTAGAATAAACATAAATATGTTTGTGAAATATTATATTAGCTTAAGACTATGCGTTCATCGTTTAAGTAAACATATTGTTTATTAGAAAAAAAAAAGTGGACAATGTTGTATGAGAGAATAAACATTTATGTCTTAAATGATTTGCTATTTATAAAAAAAAAAAAAAATCATCTTATAAACGAAGCATAATCATGTTTTATTTTATACTTCATTATTATCAACACTTTGATTAAAACCATGAGCTATTGAATTTTTTTGACATCAAGGAAATAATATCAAAAAAAATATCATGTTTCTCTTTTTCTAGTTACGGAGATTGATAAAGAGGATGTGTATACTAAGAAAAATATGAATTAGCCCCAACAACATGAAGTGATTAATTTATTAGTCGCAATAAAAAATAGGATTGTGATTTTTTTTCCATTTGTTGACCATATAAAGAAGCTTAAATTAGTTTTTTCCTTCACTATATGGAAAATCAAAATCAAAATATGACAACAGAGATTTGTTACTCATTTTGCTTGTTTCAAACAATATTATTAACCCAACATCTACCTTTAATTTGCAATTTCACAATACTTAAATTTATCTTCCAAGGCATATTATATTTACAAATTATGCTTAACTAACGACTTTTAAATGTATATTAAATTGGTGTGTTTAATTGTATCACAGGACATTATTAATGATATTCTCAGTGTGCTTTTTTTTATGGTGTGATTATTTTGGATATTGAATCTTTATCATTCTAGATACTTCTAAGGTGTGAATTTTTGTATCACTGTGATACTCTTTTTAATACTTTATGAAGGTGATATTTATCATTATGGTGAATATCCATTTACTTTATGCACACATATTAACCTACCAAGCCCAAATTTATAAGTCATTATTAACATTGAAACCAAATCCCAAATTATGTGTTAACCTACCAAACTTAATTTATCTACACTTATAATTCTAACTCCATTTATCGATTCATATTTCAGAATACATAAATTACCTACCAACTAAACTTCAATTGTTTACATGTTATTTCCCAACACATAATAACTAACCTACCAAATAAATAACCTACTCAATATATTTTACCATTCTAACTCAAATTTAGATTAATTTATCAAAAATAAACAAAATGAAACAAATCAGAACTAATTTATATTGCTCAGGAAGAGATAGATTATACCCAGAAAGTTCTACAAACGAAGAATTTGATGATGAATTATATGGGCAAGTTTATTTGATGAATTCTCAGGTATACTAGAATTATTCTGATTGTAATTTCACTTGATGTTTGATTGCTTTTGCATATTACAATGCACTAAAATGCAATTTGCATTAAGATATTTCATGGAGAATCAAGCCTAATACGTTGTGTTTTTTTTTTTGGTGGCCACTTGTACCACTGCTAGAGATGCAGAATTACTGTACATTGATTTGTTGGAGAAGGTAGAATAGGATGTGATAATATTGAAGGTGTGGAAGGTGGATTTTCTTACATCACATAAATAGCTTCTTTTTTATCAAGTTATGTAATCTAACGATCATAATTTACGTATAGCTACCAGTGTACGGATTAAGGAGGTAGGAGCTAACCTGACGTGGTGTTGCATCTAACAATATTCTTATTTTACCTGTAAAATATGTTTCAAATCTATTAAGATCAAGATGTTAATGCATTGGATAATTGTATAAACCCAAGTAAAGAATATAATGAGATTTTAAGAACTCTCTAGATACCCTGCCATCAAATTAACCCTCCAGTTTTGTCTTTCTCTTTCACTCAATGAACTGTCAAATGTTAGTTGACATCAACAATGGATGTACCACGTGGAAGCAAACTGTATTAAAAAAGGGTAACCTTCTACATATTTCTGCCTCCAGAGAGATACTTTGTTCTTTTTTCTCTTTCCAAAATAAAAAATAAATGAAATTTGTAATTTGTAAGGAAATACATTTGAACAGTATGGTATTTACAGTGTTTTGACTGGCTCTAGTTGATTGCTATAAGGGGAACTCTGGAATCTCTTACGGATTGTGCAGCTTCATATGCCCCAATGTATCTAACATCACCATTTGAATGTTTTGGAGATTTAGAATCCGAGAATGATTTCAGTAGTTCCTCAAATGGTGGGGTTCTCAGTTCTTCTATGGACGAAACACTGGGCAGATTGAAGGGTCTCTTTCTTGGTGTTGAACAAGATGGTTCATCTACCTGTATTTCACATAGCAGTTTAAACAATATTAGAATCCACAAGACAAGACACAAACACCTATTTCCTTGAGAGTGAGAGAAAGGTAGTTTATGTAAACTTCAAGCATGCTATACACAAGGATTGTTCGTTATCAGAATCTATACATATGTCCGTACTAAGGAATTGGTACTTGAAGTCCCTTACTATGTATTCATTGAGAAGACATTTCCCTGCATTTTCAGTTATCTCTACGATTCTATGGTAATGACCACCCTTCAATTCTCTCAAGTCACCACAGCATGGGATAATCATAGAGTTTATATTCCCACAAGCGTCGTGATCAAGTTGCAACGAATCTGGCCAGCATAAATAATTTGTCAAGTGACATTTGTGGCATGATTTACCAAGGCATTTATAGTACATAGATATGAGAGCAAGTACTTACGTTCAATGGAAGAGTTAATAGCTTTGTTTGATATTTCTGCATGTTCAAGAGTAGTTGACGCAGCACCTGAGAATCGGGCTCGTACGAGATTATTAGCTTCCATTCCTCCCCTGTTAGAAACCAATTGGAAAAAAAAAATGAACAGATAACAAAATATATTGACAGTTTTGATCTTAGCAAGGAATGAAAAACCTACCGAATAATAGTGTCCACAGAAGCAGCATTTCTCTTCTCTTGACTAAGTATGGACTCCTGAGCATTTCTCCATTGTTGTGCACCTACTTCGGCCTTCTTGCGGCTGTACAATGGTTTGGTTAGGGTGGGGCTCAGTGAACAGAAGAGAATAATAATAAGGACAAAACATCCATATTCCATACCAGTACCGAAGAATCTCCACAAGGTCATTCTTTCCAGATTCTACCGCTGAAGTATCCTCATGATAGTTGGACTCCGTTTTTTCCATGTGAATTTTCCATTCTGCTTTAACAGAAGAAGTGGAATCTTGCATGGTTAATGTTTCTTGCCTCAGCTTACTGATTTTAATGTTTGCACTCTCCCGAAGATCATTAACTGCCAATTGAACCTGGCAAGCAAATAAAGATTGGGAAGGAATTACAGTCAGGTAGTAACGGAAGCTAGTGTAAGGGAGATTAGACTGTCTAAAAGAAACAGCTACCAGTTTTTTCTTTCTAGAACTAGAGATAGCAAGCATTTCTGCCACTTTCTCCAAAAGTTGTTTTTCTTCATATGCAGTACATTCCTACACCCAATAAATAATAAGATGTGTAAAAGTTAAAATGCAAAGGAGGAGTATTAAGAATTTTCCAATCGTGATTTGTGCAAATTCCACAAAAGAAGGTACTTCAGTCACCTCAAACTTCTTTTGAAGTTCATCCAGTTTCTGGTCATTGGTGCATTGTGATTCTTCCACAATTTGGATCAAATTGGATGCATGCATGTGTAATGTCTCAAAAAAGTTCACAGTTATTTTAGATACTGCACGTGTGTTCTCGACTGCTCTGGCATGTGCCTGCATGCAATAAAAATAGAATTTAGCATCTCTAACTCTGAAGTTCACCCAACAAACCAGAAATCACGCACCTCTTCCTGTTGTCGAGCATAAGCAGTTAACTCGGCCTCTTGCTTTTGGAGACTACTTTGAAGATCCTTTAGTAATGAATCGGCTTCTAATGCAATTCCTCCAAAAAGCTGAAGTACAAAAATTACATTAAAAGCACCAAGAAAACTCACGAGGAATCAATCAACTTATAAAGTTTAAGAGACACTTACATCTTCCAACGCAGATGAATGCCTGGCTACTTCAGAATTCAACTCTTCAAAATTTAACTGGTTATTTCCCTTAAGCTCCTCAGCTAAATTGTCCAAAACTTCAATGCCGGAACCATACATGTTTTTTAATTTTCCTACCTGTACTCTAAGATTTTCAATAGCCTGAAAGAGGCAAACCAAAACAAATTTGTTAATCTGATAAGATAAATAACAAGCATCATTTCATACGGGAAACCCACCTCTGCCTTTGTTGATACAAAAGAGTGCATATCTTGTTCCATTGACTTCAGTTGCTGCTCTTGTTGAATTACAGATGCCGCAACAGTCTTGTGCAAATCTTCTAGCTGTTGAGCTAACTGAGACTGGAATTTATGGATAAGTAATCTGTTCCCTTCTTCAATTTTATCCTTCCGTTCTAAGGTTAAAAAAAAAAAAAAAACTTATGTGATGTCCAGTTATTCCCTCTAATCGACGCCCAATAGAATAACCAGTTGAAAAATGATTCTAACCAATTGTAGAAAACAGGTTTGACACATCGGATGCAGCATTCTCAAGATCAGCTCGTAGCTCAATTGCATGCTCCACGAGTGTTTTTTCTGGAAGATGCAGAAACGGAGAAAAATCACACATTGGAATGAGGAGAAAATGATTTTGAACAACCAATCCAAAAAAAGTATGGTAGAGGGTATATTCAAACAGCTTGTTGATAGAGAATAGGAGGTACAATTAACTTCACTAACCAGATTTCAGTAGATTGAATATTAGGAATTCCTTTTCCTTAATTGTTGCATTTGCTTGTGTGTGCTTTTCCTCAAGTTGAAGTAATGACTGCTCAGTTTCTTCAAGACTTTTCTGAGATAGCATACGCCATAAGTAAATTTAATTCTTGAACCAGAGCCGAGGTTCAAAACAAAGAAAAATCAGTTAGGTACAGCCATCTCTTATGAACTTTTTTTACCTCAGTTTTTTCTAGTTTATCACTTAGCTCGACTGTCAAAAGTTGCTGACTATTGTAGAGTTCCTGAAGTTCCACCAGTTGCTGCTCACAAGTAATGAGATGCTTTCAATATTCAAGTGACTGTACCTGTATTGGAATAATTTACGACGGAAAATACCTTATCCTTGGACTCTGCTTCTTGTTCCATGCGTTCTATCTTTTCAACCATGGCCTATAGAATATACAGTTTTAGCAATAGCAAATGTCTCAAAAGCAAAACTTTATTCCCAATTCTTATTAAGACACGGTTAGAGAAACCTTCTTCTCCGCTTCTTCATGAAGATAACGATCACGCGGTATATAAATTCCATTCTTCTCTCTTGCAGCATACACCTCTACAAACCACAGAAATAAATAAAAAAATCAACATTTCAGCACAGAACGATGAAATAAAAAATAGTTTATTAACATGGTGCAAATTTCTCTGTTTTGAGAAAACTGAAGGAGGGAGAATGCTAAGTGACTAACAAACTATTTATTATTTAAACACCGGACAACCTTGCTTCAGCCTATCAATTTCAGAATACAGATCCTTAATGAGTGCAGATTTCACCATCTTCTGATTGATCTAACAAAGTATTGAACTCCAAACTATTAGATATATTGCACTGCGGATCTGTGATAAGAAAAAAAAGCATGGTAAGGTTGACAAAAAAAGTAGGAACAATGAAAATCACCTCTGGTTTGTTTTTGATATTTTTGGCACGGTGTGCATAATCCAAGGTACTAAGAGTTTCGTCCAGACAGTGAATAGAAGGTGATATTGTAGCAACGATGCACGTCTTGGTTTTACCGCCCAAGGAATCCCTTAACAGTCTTGTTAATTTGCTATCCCTGATATAACGGGACAACTTGATAATACAAAAGCATTTTTCTCTGGGTTTGAAAATAGAATCAAAAGACGCAAACGATAAATAACCAGAACGATAGTCACTCTTACCTATAAGGAACATGACCTGAATGCTCCACCAAAGCGTTAATCACTCGACCTAGAGTAAGCAAGCTTTTATTTATCTCCCCAGCTTCCCTCGCTCTTCCCTGCGAGCATTGTCTCACAAGTGAAGCTCAAAAAGGCAATAACATTTTACTCTTTTCAAACAAATGATCAAGAATAAATAAAAGTGAGCTAAAGATAATGCCAGAATTAAAGATGACTAAATAGACAAGGGGTATTTTTTTTTTTCAATATCAATATTCTCACAAAACAGTAAAGCTGTCCCACTGTTCCAAATTATATATTTTGAATGGATGCTGCCCAAAATAAATTCCATAATCATTTGATACCTCTCTTGCACCCGAACGTGAAATATTCTCAGAGCCCGCAAGGTCCACAAGGTTTAGCTTCCCACATTTAATCATTTCTTCTCCCTCTGGAGTACACTCCTTAATGTGAATAGTGATAGAAAATATGGAGTGGGAGCGACTGCTTTGCTTGTTAAGAAGAGTCTCAGCTGTTCGCCTTTTCGCAGAGCCCTTTTCCAATATCTTATAAATTTCATTTGCAGTGCAAACAACTTCTTCCTCTAAACCTCTAACAAAAACACCCCCCTTTCCATCTTCCATGAGAGCTATAGGTTTCTTAGATTTGTCATCCACAAATTTTAAAGTCTCCTCGGGGGCCAAAAGGTCAGTTATCTCCTCGTTGTAAAGCTCTAGAAACGTTACTTTCATGCTATACTCGGCATTCTGAGCTTCTAATATATCAAAAATCTGCTTCACAGCTCTTGGGATGACACCAGCATCACTCGGAAACTCTCCATTCTACATAACCAAAAAACAGAGAAATGAACAGATTTATCTCAAAGCAACAAGAAATACTATAGAAAGCTATGCAAGCTAAAAAATTACCTTTTTTCTTGCACCTCCTTCCATTGTGTACGTCTTCCCTGTCCCTGTTTGACCATACGCAAAAATGGTGCAGTTATAGCCTTCAAGCACTTCATTCACAATAGGAGACACGGCCTGCTCATACAGTTCTTTCTGCTTGGAGTTCGGACCAAAAACCTATTCCATAAGAAACACAATCCCGATTAATGCACGATTGCAAAGTGAATAATCCGCAAAAAAGAAGATAAAAAAAAAGTGTAACAGTTTGTTGTCGTGATTGTTATTTCTGATGGATAGAGAACGAGACAAGTGACTAATGAGGTACTCGATCATTCCATATTCAGTTCAAGAATATAAATATATTCACCAGAATGAAGAAGTCATAAAATCCACACTTCAAATAATAGAAAACAATAACTCTTCGAATTTCACATTACCAAAAAAGCCATCACATAAAAAACCAAAAACGCGAAAAAACCTTGTCAAATGCGAAGGTTCTATCGATCTGTTTGTTGGCTATATTCTGCACAGCCGAAACCTCTCTTCTACCTTCGTTACACGAAATCACGATCGGCGTGTTCAACCTCGCTTCATCTTCACTCAACGGCCTAAACAAAAGCAAGAGCAAAATAAACTCCATCAGCGACTTTTACGGAGTCACAAACAAACCGAACTCAATGAAGTGAAAGTCGGAGTTCGACTCAGTGACCTGCAACGAACGAGCACTTGCACATTGACGCCTTTGTCCTTATCGAACTTGCTGTGACCAGTGGAATTAGAATCCGCAGATCGCAGATCTCGCACCTGCTTGTCGCCTGAGCGCACCGTCTGCGACGGCGATAACGGCACCAATCCTCCTCTTCTCTGCTGAGCCTCCATTGCTCCTAACAAATTCGAAGCTGAAACCTGGTTGAAGAATTGAAACCGGAAGCAATGGTAGCAAAACGTGTGGTTCGAAGGAGTGTGAAATTGAAATTCGGAAGAAGAATAATCGTTATCTTAGAATGTGCAGTTAGTTAGGTTGTTTTATTCAAATGGAATTTTGCAGTGTCAGAAACTTTATCCTTGAGAGAGATGAATAATAATATAAAATGTGAGCGGGCGAAAGAGAGAGATAGAGAAAGAGGGAGTGGTGTCTCTGTTATGGAAGCTGGAAGAAAAGGTAAGACAAAGGGAGAAAGTGAAAATGGAAACACAGAAAAAATGGAAACTGAAGGAGGCGTTACCGTTATCTGCTTATGAGTGGAGGGACGTTTCAAAACTGTGGCCGCAATCCAAAAGTAATGGCCGAGTATAACGGCGTTAAACCTGGGACGTTTATCGCATCACGCGACCGTTACAAACAAAACAAAAACAAACACACAATAATCAAAACATGCTTTTTGAAAAAAAAACTACGACAGTAAGACTCACCTGCTCTCTCTATCTATTAGGAGTCCAAGAGTCCAATGTTACATCTGGATCGACACACTTCTCTTTATATTTGGGTTAGACACACGTATCAATGTCGATACTACTAGGACATTAATCGATAAAGTGTTCAATTCAAAAAATATTTATTGAATTTTTGAAAATTTTAGTGCGGTTCTAACACAATTTTAAAAAGTATAAATACAATAATTTTTTAAAAACTCAAATTTATTGTATAAATTTTTATTATGATTATAAAAATAAGGAACAAATTATTTTGAACCAGTCATGAAAAATATCTTCCTACTCCCAAAAGAATATGAAACATACTTTTACACATCAATTTTTATTTTTCAATTTATATAATTCAAAACTATATAATATATAGATTCGTGTCCCCGTATCTTACATTTTAGTATATCGCATATCCTGTCAGTGTCCGCATATGTGCTACATACGTCCAGTGTAACCAAATTATGATATGTTATTACTAAACAACTGATTGATTGTGATAAATACAGGTAAAATGTTACTTTAAAACACTAAAATGAATTAGTTTATAAGTGTGATTTCTCTAATATAATTTTCATTTGATTTATATTATGATAATGTAGTGTCAAGTATAATTTTTATTATGTGTAATATGAAAAAATCAAATTATTTAATTTTAATTAATTTAACATAAAATTGTCAATATATCAACATTCAACATATAGAAGAAACCAAATTGGTTAGCATCATTCTTTCACTTTTCAGCTCATGAGTAGCATCATTCTTAACTTTGTTTTGGGTCTACAAAACTTATCTATGAAGATAACTAGGTATGGAGAGTGCTGGGCTGGGAAAGGAGAGCAATTGGGCTGTGTCACAACTTTTAGAGCACAAAGGTGGGCCCAATTTTCTTGATTTGCTTGACATTGGGATTGCAATACTTTTATTTTGTTACATTCTGAAGTAACTTCATTGCCTAGAAAAAAGATTTGATGTTGAAATTGGGATGAATTGAGGATTGAGACACTTTGCCTTCCAAGATAATTTAGGTTAAGGATTGCCGTGTACTCCCAAACAAACCAAAAACAACAAATCTTCCATTTTTGTAACTTTGGCCCTTCTCTTGATTTTATCCTACATCTTTTCTTTTGCTACATATTTCTTTCTTTGTCAACCACCTACCTACTTCTCTTAACTAATTCCTTCTTAATCTTCTATTTTTCTTTTAATTTCTTACTTAATTCACTCAAATTCAGATTTTTTTTTTATATATATATTTTAAGTGGAATTTCTAGATAAAAAATGTAAAAAATTAATATATATGAGCTACTGTATATCGAAAAATATGTACAGATATTTTTCATCATGGTTGATTGTAAACTTACTCAATCTTATATATTACTGTATAAAAACTGATTTTACAACCATGACTTAATGCATCCTTTAAAATTGTAAACTTTGAATTATCAGTTGCTTTTGTTTTTCATAAATTTGTTTTTTTTAAATACTAAAAAAAATCGTGTTTGCGACATGATTATTTTTATATATCTTGACACTTATAAACATCACTCTATGTTAAATTCTAATATGACATTTCTAATAGTCATTACTAAATAAATTCTAAAATGTCATATGTTAGTTCTGATTATTGTAATTTAAATATTAAATTATTGATAATTTATCCACTAGTTTATAATATCGTAATTTAATAAAACTTTTTTTTATAATTATTAATAAAATAATATAACAATACACAAAATTATATTAATCAACACATTCATTCAATTCAATGTTACTCGAACAAAATACAAAAAAAATAATAATCACATAACATATTCAATTTACATCAGGTTAACATTTGAAAAAAAAATACAGTTTTATTATTATGGTAAGACATCTTAACCAGTCTTGTTTCCTCTTATTTCATTTTGTGATGAAGCATCACTTTCGACATTTGGTATTTGAAATAAATAAAGAATAACAAATTATTCAATTTTAATGTTTATTAAAATAATGAAGAATATTTAAGTAATTTTTTATATAAACTATTAAGTTATACCTCATTAACAGAGACATGTATGTAGCAACCAAATGTCATTGCTATGAAATATTATAAGACGTCTTGTCTAGAAACAATATAGACAAGCAATGTTTGCATTTGATTTTTGATAATTGAAAGTCCATTTTCCATCTTCACCACTTTCTCCTCCATACTTGGTGAAGTTGTAGTAAAGTAAATAAAGTTCATACTACTTAACCTTATAGAGAATTTTTTAAAAATAAGAGTAGCATAAGCTCCATATGACAATCCTTTAATCCAACCTAGATTATACTTACCAATAAAAAAATACTATATATTTTTAATACTAAACATTATAGTTATAAAATTATCGTATTATTTGTTGTTATTTGTGGTGTCAGTCTATCTAAGATGTCAAGTTACATAGTAATACTTAACATAAAATTTTGTATATAAAAAAATTATCGTATTATAAAGATAACTATTACATATTTTTAGAATTTTCCTAATAAATTGCTATGTTAATGTGATTTTTTTATAGTAAAAACATAAAATATAATTTGATTTGAATTTATAAATTTGGAGATTACCCACTATATACCAAAGTAAATATAAGTAAATTTCTGCAAATGATATGAAAATTGAGAGTCGCATATTTTTTTTTTCATTTTGAAGAATGTGAAGATGAAAATAAATACTTTTATGTTTAGTAGAAAATTATAAAATATTCTGTGTGTGTATATATTTCAAGTAATCATTCTGTCAGGTTTTAAGTGATTCATTTTTCATGAGAAGACGTGAATATTATATTCTTATGAGAAAAGAAAATCACTATAAAAAAATTATTAATACAAATTAATTTTAAAAATTTAAATAATTAATTACTATTTTGATTAAATTAGAAATATTTTTTATAAATTAAATTATTGGTACCTAAAGTAGTTT
>Ga0123341_1003830_pt1 | contig 13029 bp, 9 predicted proteins | sample Turbeapinknodule_FD_89959 | JGI IMG/M metagenome (GOLD analysis project Ga0123341, IMG submission 89959) | Root nodule microbial communities of legume samples collected from Mexico - Turtle bean Mexico pink nodule | ecosystem: Host-associated > Plants > Roots > Nodule | place: Mexico: Nepantla... | reverse complement strand
TTGTAATGTAAATCATCTATAATTTATCTGAGATAATTACTCAGGTAATAAATGTCAGATAATATTATGACCAAAGACAAAATTTAATTTTTAAAATAAATTTGTGATAAAAACTAAAATAAAAAATCGTTAATTTTATAAATATTAAAAATTGCATTTAAGTCTGAATTATAATATCTAGAGTATGCTTAACGCTACTTCTTATATATAATTTAAATCTAGCCTTCCAATTGGCCTCAACCTTTAAAGACAGTTTTAATCACGTATATTAGAAGTATTGTATTTGTTTAGTAAAATATTTAGTTTCTACAAAGTAAAAATAATTTATGAATAAAACATTTTACCAAAAAGTCCCTTATACTAAAACTGATTTTAACCTATGCTAAAACTAATTTTAAGAGTATCTGTCGCACACACGCATTGAACACACGATACTCGTAGGTATTCAATTCAAAAAATATTTTTTAAATTTTTGATAATTCTAACACGGTTCTAACACAATTTAAAAAATATACATTAATTTTTAAAAAAATTCAAACTTATTGTATAAATTTTGAATATAATTAAAAAAATAAAAAACAAATCTTTTGAAACCAGAACCAGCCATATCTTTTTAAAAAAAAACTGAAAAATACTTATGGATATAAATATTGATTATCATTTATATAACTTATAATTATATTATATGTAGATTTGTTGTTTCACAAATCTATATTTTAAAGATTATATACATTCTGTTATTATTTACTTGGTATCAGTTTAATTGTCCGTGTATATATATGCTATATAGATTTTAACTTAAAAAGATTGTTCTGGTTGTTCTTTTTTGTCTGTAGGAGGAAATTTATGCAAGGCAATGTGAAGTTGATTGGTGATTGGTGATGAGCAATGACATTATTCTTCTCCCATATATCTTCTACAGCTCAGGAAAAGACCCTACAAATAAACAGTTGACCATTTGGGAACAAAAGAAGAACCAAACTCTCTTTCAATTCAACTCACACTCTGTCTCTGTCACAACTCTTACCCGCCAAAATGCTCCCAACAAAAGGCCATAAAGAGAAAAACTTTCATCTTCAACTCCACTCCATGCGTGCAAATGCTAACACAACACCTTTCTCTCTCTCTACATATATTCCAGTTTGATTCTCAACCAACAATCCACCGTTACTTAATAATATTCTCCCATTCTTCAAGAACATATCTTTCTGCAATTGTCTATTTTCTCTTCATTGCTTTCCAAGCCAAGAATCTCTCTCTCTGCCACTTCCTCATAGATTCCTCTCCCTCTTTTTCAGCCACTATTAACGATCTCTAATCAACCTTCTTTTCCATCTCCTCTCCTCTCTCTCTCTCTCCCCTTCTCCTCTCTTTCTCATTTTCATCTTTCCTCCTTCCTTTTCCTCTTCTTCTTCTCACCCAACCACAAAAATCTATACATACTCATGGCTCCTCCCTCAGATATCAACCATCTTTCTCACCCTTGCATATACGGTATTTTCTTTCTTTTTTTCTTCTTCTTCTTCTTCTTCTTTTTCCTTCTGCTCAAACAACAAAACAAAAAGCTAGAGCTTCTTCTGCATCACACTTGCCATCATCGCATGGAAGACAAAATTGATTTTGCAAACTTCAGAATACCCACGTCAAACTATTTTTTGAACTTTTAACTCCTTTTTTTGGTGGTTGTTGATTTTACTAAATGGGTATGGATGGTTGTACTTGTTCTTAAAAAAAATCATTTTTTTTACTTTGAATACGAGTCCAGAAGTTATGTAAAGTGTGCAATAAGATACAATCGAGTCGTGGACCAAATTCGATTTGTACTGTAATTTAGTGGTTTTAAATTCTAATTGAAACTTCTTTTTTCTTGCAATTTTGGTGGGAAGCAGGGGACTTTGTTTCTTCGTACTCAGAGAGAAAGTCTGGTTTTATGAAATGGTTTGGCAAGATTTTCAAAATTGGGTCCAATAGAGGAAGGGGTGCTGGTCGTCATCTACAGCAGCCTGAAGAGGAAAACATGGCTTGGCCAGCTCCAGCTAGATCAATGGTAAACAAAAAACATTCATGTTCTGTTTTGTTCCATTCGTGACACTGTTGTTTTCAAGGATATCTATATCAGTTGTTGTTTCTTGTTTGTTCTTGTCACTCATACAAGTAAATCGAAGGATTAATTTTTGACATTTCATTCCTTTTTGGTGCAAAACAATAATGATGTGGAAAACAACTAAAATGATTGACTTTTTTGCAAAGTCAGGAATCAAAGTCATAATTTTGTAAAGTCAAGACCTGCAACTTTTTACCTTTACAATTTTAAGAACTGAATGGGGTTTCACTCTAACTCAATCATGATAAGGACTACACTTTTGTCTTTTTTTTGTCTTGTTTTGTTGATTAGACATCCTCCTGTTCTTGTCAAGTTGAATTGAGTCTCTTTACTTGGGGTTACAGCTTAAAGCACATTGTGACTTTTACTCACTTTTTTCTTTCAAGCTTTTGGTTAAGCAATGCTGACTTGTATCTTATTTCTGCACTACACAACATGAGTTGTTCTGCATCATACAGAGATGACTAATGCAGCATTGTTTTTAACTAATTTTCTGAAGCGTGCTTCTTATGTTTGGGTTATCTGCTTCTGCTACAATGTAGAATCTTTTTCCTTTACATTATCCATGTTGTGTTAAAATTACTTCCTTACTCAAAAAACATTACCAATATGTTCGGAGAGGAAACTTCATAGTTTTTTCAAGGACATTAAAATACATTGAATTTCAATTTCAATTATTTAATTTTCTCGTTTTATTAGAATATTATTATTATATACACATTTATTTTAATATTAAATACTATTTAATAATTTAAAATATTGTTTAATGATGTTTTCAATCAATATCCATGGAGACTATTCTTCAACAAAAGTCTACCAACATTTTTCCAATCGATGCTATTAAGAGTTTTTTCTATTGACATTGGTGAATTTTTGTTTGGAAGTGATGCTAATCATTACTATTTTGGCTAACACTGATTAAGGTTGTTGTTTTTTTCTCAGTTATTGTTTTCTGTTATTTTTTGACAGACTTTTTGATCAATATAAACTGAAAATTGCCTCGAATAACATTGCTCGGAAATAGTCTTAATCAAGATTTACTAAAAGATTTTCAAGATGAGATTAGAAAGAAATAACTTAGACATTATAAAAAAAATCTGGAGTAACATTGGCTAAGAAAAAACTCTTAGTATATCAATGAAACATTACTTCAATATTTTGACTTACATTAGAAAAAAAAAATATTTCCGCAAAAAATTGACATATAACTAGTACAATTTTAGTAAAAAAAAAGACTTTACTTTAGCAAAAAAAGCAACTTTAAGTTCATGATTTTTGAGTGAATCCGAAATTGAAAATATCTTCACCAAGTTGACAATGCTCATGAGAAAAGTAAAGAAAGGAGAGTATTTAAAAAAAATGTAAATAAATAAATTTCAAAATTTTACCATTTTGTAAATAACATTTAAATTTTTTTACAATATTAAATAATCAAATTAAAGAACAATAAATATTTCAAAATTCTTTTTTTATAGAAGTTATTATCTTCTGAAGGCCTTTTAGAAGGTCTAAGAAGAGAGGGTTCATAACTGGATATGCAATGAATTTTTTGGTTCTTTTCATAAACATATGTTGAATACTGAGATTATGGAAGAAGTATTGAATAATACTGTTGATGTTATTAGGATGACCGTGCTAGATCTCGGAAAGAGAAAGAAGAGTTGGACCATGCAATTGCACTTTCTTTAGGCGAAAATTTGAAGAGACCAACGGGTAGGTGCTGAAATTTGAAAAATGCACTTTCTCTCTAGCTACTGTGATCTAATTAAACTCTTTTTTTGTTTGATCATAAGGGTATAAATGGCGAACAGGAGCAAGAATTGATGAAGATTATGCAAAGGCTCTTCAGGATCGCATGTTCTCATCTGCTCATCCTCCATATGCCCCTGTACCCGCTTATCCCCATGGATATGGGTAATCTTCTCTCTCTGCTAAACATTGTAACTCATAAATGTTGGCCACTCGTCAAGGGTTTCCAAAAATAGCATGATTGTTGATTTTTTTTGTATTGGGGATTCCCCTAGTCAAAATTACTTATTATTTCTCGATCACTGTGTGTTGTGAGCATAAATTTGAACCAAATTTCAGAATAAGTTTGATTTCTCTGTCGAGTTTACCATGCATTATGTAATTAATTTTGATTTCATTGTTTATGATGCTAACACAGTAGGAATTTATTGACAACTGATAATGTGCAGTATGGCATCGCATAGCAGAATATGTGGAGGGTGCAACCAAGAGATCTATGGCGATTGTTTGGGAGTCGGTCATAGTTATTTTCATCCAGACTGCTTTCAGTGTCACTCTTGTCGTTACCCCATTACTGAGCGTGAGGTAGTTCGATCCTCTTGAGATTAAGAGGAATTTGATATCATCGATAGTACTTATCTTCAATATTTTCCCACATCAAATTCATGTTATTTACTCTTTACAATTCATGCCTGTGAAAGTATTGAATTTAACTCTTCTCTTTTATTTGTATCTTACTTCCTTTTTTTTCTGTTGATCCAAGTTTTCTTTGTCAGGGAAGCATCCATATCATAAGTCCTGTTTTAAAGAATTGACCCACCCTAGATGCGAAGTTTGCTATCAATTTGTAAGATTAACCTGCTACATTGTTCTGCTTTTGTTACTCCTAGTTTTCTTCAAAAAGCTCTTTAAATTTTAGCGAATTTCATATACCTTATAAGGAATAGTTACACTAGTTAGTTTATAATGATGGGACCAATTAAATAGTCCAATTAGTCTCTTTTTTTGGTGATGAAAATAGTACAATTAGTCTACTTGTGATATTTGAAATAATTTTAAATTATTGCATCATTGATATCGCCATATCCTATTCATTATGAATATTGAGAAGATTGTGGAAATTCTGTTATGGAATAAGGCTTTTGTTGTGGTTGATGCAGAAATTCTAATTAATCATATGATATGTCATAAATTCTTTCTATTAATAAATTTGATTATTTATCACAAGACTAGCCTAGTAAAAAGATCATATCCTCTGTGTCTGTTACTATTGATTTCTAATCTTCAGGCTTAGTGAAAAGCAATATTAATATGATTGTGGTATTTTATTTCACTTTCAGATACCAATAAATGCTGCTGGTTTGATTGAGTATAGGTGCCACCCCTATTGGAACCAAAAGTATTGCCCATCTCATGAATATGATAATACATCTCGGTGCTGTAGTTGTGAAAGATTAGAGGTACGAACATATATAGTTATAACATTTTTTTTTCATATGCTTCTCCCTTTTCTGATCTTTTATTTTCTTTTGAATTATCTTCTTGAAGTCTCGGAATGAAAGATACTGCAGATTAGAAGATGGAAGGATTTTATGCTTTGTGTGCATGGAATCTGCTATAATTGACACTGGTGAATGTCAGCCTCTTTATCATGCTATCAGAGACTATTACGAAGGAATGAACATGAGAATAGATCAACAAATCCCAATGCTCCTTGTTGAGAGACAAGCACTTAATGATGCCATTGTTGGAGAGAAGAATGTAATGAACCATCCACTCTTTCATTTTTCAGCTTTAGAATTTATTCAATTCCTCTAAACTTTTTATTGGCTTTTACCAGGGATTCCATCACCTACCAGAAACTAGGGGCTTATGCCTTTCAGAAGAGCAAACTGTCACAAGCGTATACTATTTACTTCTTTTTTTGCTTGTTTAACGAAGCCTTCATGAACCAACTTATAAATTATCTGTCAGGTATATCAATTAATTTATGATATATTGTGCTGTTTCAGGTGCTAAGACGGCCAAGAATTGGTGGTCACAGATTAATAGGGATGAGATCTCAACCTCAAAAGCTGCTTAGAAAATGTGAAGTTACAGCTATTCTTGTTCTGTATGGCCTTCCAAGGTAAGTAGCATTTAAAGACTATGGAATCCTTACTAAGCCCCTCTAGGGCCAAAAATAGACAATGTGAATGCGATAGGATGGTCCTAAAGAGACCCAAAAGAAGAAAAATACAGTGGCTTTTAAAGATTTTATAGGATGGTCTTAAAATATAAAAAATAATATTTATAACTTCATTTAATTTATATTTTAATTTCCTAAATTAGATAATGACATTTGTAGGGGTCATTATTTATAGTTGGCATCTTTACATATACATAAAAGTGTATTCCTTGTTATCTGTCAATCTTCAATGAAGAACATAAATGTTTGTGTTTATCTTATTTATGGCTTTAATGGTAGTCTTTAGCTTATCTTCTGCTTCTTATTACAATGTTATTGCCGATCAAAAAAAAAAAATTACAATGTTATTGCAATGGTACTTTGTGCTTGCAATAATGTTGATCCAAACTTTATAATAAATTTCATGAAATTTATTACTGGATGCAGGTTACTCACAGGTGCTATACTTGCCCATGAGTTGATGCATGGTTGGTTACGCCTGAAAGGTGATAATGTGTTGTTATCTTTGTATTCAACTGCACAGTATTGCCTGATTTTATCTCACTCTGCCTTCAACTAATTAAGCAGGTTACCAAAACCTTAGTCCTGAAGTAGAGGAAGGTATTTGTCAGGTTCTCTCTTACATGTGGCTTGAGTCAGAGGTGATGTCATGTGCTAGAACCATGCCATCAACATCTTCAGCTTCTTCTTCCTCCTCCTCATCCTCCCACTCATCAAAGAAAGGTGCAAAATCTCACGTTGAACGTAAATTGGGTGAGTTTTTCATGAACCAGATTGCCAATGATTCTTCCCCAGCTTATGGTGGTGGCTTCAGAGCGGCTAATGGAGCTGTGAATAAATATGGTTTACGTTGCACTCTGGAACATATTCGTTTGACTGGTAATTTCCCAGTTTGAGATAAGAACCCGTTCTCATAGGAGTTTGCAACTAGAGTTTGATGTTGTAATATTGGTTCAGATACGAGAGACAAGGTTGGACATAATTCCTCCTGTTATTTCATACCCAGGGGGAATGTGGTGTCCCTGTGTAAGGATATCCATGTCCAAGCTCAATAATATATTATGCATGCCTTGTTTTTAATTTATTTGGTATTATTTCTGATCATTTTACTAGCAATAATGATATTAACAACTACAGATGTTTTTTTTTATTATAGAAATCTACACAGTCTCTAAAAAATAATTATATCAATACGAAAAACTCTCAACAAGTTAAATCTTAACTTAGAATATTTATAATATTTATAAATATAAAATTTAAAAAGCGGATTCAAAGTGTAGTTTGGATTACCCTAATTCAATTTCATTTTATAAATTACTTTTAAAATTATAAGTTTTTTTTTTTGTAAATAGTTATGTACCATAAAACAATTTCTTAACTTAATAAATAATAGTGTTTGACATACTATAATATTTATAGTACTTAACATATAACTATAAAGCATATCTTAATTGCAGAAGTATACATTTTAATTTAGATATTTAATTATATAATAATTATATTACTACATTATTATGTTAATAAGTAAAGTTAATACGATTTTATCCTATATTTATCACGTCTTAATTGATTATGTTTATGATTATAAAATAATACTGTCAAAATTTTTAAATTACATAATAATGCAGACAAACCTGACCCAAATTATCTACCTTATCTAATACCACTTTCCTATTTACATTTCCTTAAATTTTTATTTACACTTTTCTTTTATTTATTTGTTTATCAAATATACATTTTTTATTTAAAAAATTATAAACCATAATGATTTTTTGCTGTTTACATGTGGTTGTCTCTAGATCATGACAACCAAAAAGAAGAAGGCAAATTCTCTTTCCACCTCCATATCTTCCTCCTTTTTCTTCATTCTAATTGTGAAAAGTTGGTTTCAACATTTTTTAAATTTTTTAAATAGTTCAAAATGAAAAATAACACCATTTTTATAAATAACCTCAGTTAACATTCGCATCTCATACCTCCTTTTCTCATACATTTATTTCAGTCGCAACATTTTCATTTTTCTCCAGTCACCGTGTTTGAGAGCAATTTTGTCATTTAAACATGTGAGGAGGTTTGCAAGAAGATTCGTTGTATTTGACGTTTCTCAATGCGAATATAACTTCTTTTTTAGTTTTGAACTTCATTTTTGCACTTTGTTGGTTTTTTTTTCTGAGTTTTGCGCTTCCAAAAAAATAAAAAATATAAACGAACGAAAACACAGTCACCACCAATAAAAACACTATAAAACTTACTTCAATTACAAACGTTCACCACCAGCCACCATAAGCAACCACCACCATTTAAAAATGAAGAGAAAACACTATACTCTCCAACATACTTAGAAGGGCAAAACAAATTTCTTTTTCCTTATTGCAACAATTAAGACTTGTAAACATAGTGGTAAAGGGTTTCCTACTATGATGAGACAAACAATTCTCTAGTTAACAAAGTCTTGAACATAAACAACCACCATTGCACTAAGCACTAACACAAAACACACGGAAGTTCCACCAATTGAAGAAAGACATATTCTTCTTCCTTTCTTCCAAGTGATCATCATCAAATTGATCAGTTCCAAAGCTTTCCAAGCATGATTTATATCCTTCATTACCCAAGGAAATAAAATAAAGGGAAAGGAAGAAAACCATTTCATGAACATTTCTTAGTTGTCTCCAAGTTATGTTGTGAAACATTTATAACAACATTTGAGTACTTTTTAGTGACTCGGTGCAATGACAACGACTATCAGGATGCATCATATACAATTGGATAAGCCACCTGAAGTTATAGACACGACCAATAGTATCTTTTTTTTGTCAAAATGGATGCTTTTATATTCTCGATACTGATACGTGTATCAGTAATACAACTTTGGTGGATGTAAGTAAACTTTTATTAACTTTTTAACAAATTTTAATATATTCAATATGTCATTGTAACAATATTTTTTTTTTTTCAATGTTCAAGGTATTTATATCATCTCTTTGTTGAGAAAATGTTTACATATATTGATTCCTTAACCATGTTGCCATTCATTGTATTGGAAATAAACCTAGGTGTAAACGTATTTAATAGAGACATTTCAAAATGGAGGCAAAAAAGTGTACTTAGCACCTTACTTTGCATTAGTAAGTATATATTCTATAAGTTAATGCACATCTATGTAAAATTTAATTGTTACTAATATTATTTTATATGCTAGGAGTCATTGACAATTGATAGTAATTATTCCTTGACAATCTCTTGTTGTTTTTGTCTTCATTGCAGAAGAAAATTAATAATTTGACAATTAAAAATATACTAGACACGTAAGTTTTTATTACTTTATTTCGTGTGTTATATGATTTTATAATTACTATAATTTTAATGTATGTAACTATTTATAGAGTGATGAGGCTCATTTGAGGTTGCAAAGGCTTGCAAATGTTGTTAGAAAGAAGCTACACTACATTGCACCAAATCTAAGTCATTCATTTTACTACTATTCAATTACAATATATAAATTATTATATTATAATATTTGTATAGTGCTCATATCTCATGGAGAGTTATGAGTACAAGTATTATGTGATGAGGCATATGCATAAAATCATATATGCTAACATTAACGACTAATGGAAGGAGATAATATATAATTAACTCAAATATGTTAAATATTTATTTCATCTTAAATATTTAATTATGTAGATATTCAATGATCCATTGAAAGAGGAAGTGTTACAAAAGGTTTAAGAGCAGTGAACATAATTTCTTTTAAGTATTTATTATAAACGATCATATTAGAACTAGCTCACAATTTTGTATAAACTTGAACACATTACATTTTAGTAAAGGTTGTAATTATTTATGTACAAGTTAAGTTTTAATATTTGTTTGAGAACTGTATTTATTGTAGTGGTATGAATGTAAATAAGATAATGAATATGTCAAAAAATATTAAAAAATACACTTTTTATAACAATTATTGTTAAACTTGCCATAAAAAGTATTATTTCCTATGATTGATTTGATCTTAACCATCATAGAAAGTAACATATTTTATGATGGTTAAAACATGATCTATCATAGAAAATAACACTTTTTATGACGAATGTAATTTCAATGGTCATAGAAAATAGACATGAACATAAGAAAGTAACATTTTCTATGACGTTTAAAACATGACCATGACTAATCATAATAATATTACTTTTTATAGCGAGTGTAATTTCAACTATCATAGAATATTGGCTCAAACATAAGAATATGACATATTACAAAAAACTATGGAAAAACTGGAAAGATGGTCCGTGAACCAAATTTGGGGTCCGGGAGTCAGTTACGCATAGGGAAGGTATTAACACCCCTACAACGTCGTTTGAAGACAATACCTTCAATTAAATGTGTAAAATGAGTGTGATTTTTCTAAATGTTTGTTTTTCTCCGAAAATAAAAAAAAATTGATTTTTAAAAACAAAGAAAATTTTATATTTGAGGTCCCACATGAATGAATCTTAGTCTTACATATTTTCGTTCATAACAAAAAATCAGGGTTTACGTAGTTCTAAGGGTTAGACTATTTGAAAAAGTTTGTAGTGTGAGCTAGGATTTTAAAAAAGAGAATAAAAGTGAAGTGAAATTTTTGAGAAAAGGGATTCGACAAAGATTGACCTTGCTCTTACATATTTCTTCTAATAATAGAAAATTAAGGATTACGTAGTTCTGGTTGTTTGTTTGTTGACATTTTTAATTTGAATTTTTTTATATTTTATGTTTTTATTATTTTTATCAAAAAAAGTATTTACTAAAAGGTGGGACCTATGATTATACAATTACTCAAATAAAAATTAAAATCTGGTGAGTGAATAAAATAAAAGAGGGGTGGAAGATAGCAAAAGTGCTTGGCCAGCTGAATGGGCCCAGACTTATTTGGGAGAGCTGATGCGGCTGTTAATATGAGAGTACCAAATAGCAAAACTACTGGGCCAGCAGAATGGACCCAGGTTTATTTGGTAAAATAGTTGCAGATATTAAAAGTGAGGTGCAAATAGTGAAATTGTTGGGCCAGCAGGATGGTCTGAGGCTTGTTGGTAAGGGTGGTATGATATTAAAAACGTGCTGCAAACAGTGGAAGTGTTGGAGGTGAGAATATCAATAAGAGGTCCACAAATAAGTTGATGCATGGAGGAAACATAAAAAACCGTGGACCCTATTTTCGGCTCCTCCCTACATGCACATGAATGCAAATTTTTTTAATGTTTACGTCCATGATTACATGGATCTCCTATGTTTTATTGTAATTTTTTACTCACCAATTTAAACTAAACTCATGATCCCGCTTATTATTTTAAGACGGTTTCTACTCGTTCTTCTTCCACCTCCATAAACTTTTGATATTTCAAAAATGTTCTTTTGTAATATTTTGGATTACATAATTTAAAAATATTTTTTTAAATTTATAATTAGTTTTCGAAATATTCTAAATTATGTAATCTGGAAGTATTTTTAAAAATACGTGTTTGAATTACATAATCTGAAAGTTACTATCAAATTCAAACCCTAAACCCTAAAAATATATTATGGATTACATAATCTGTAAGTTATTTCCAAATCTAAAATTAATTGTTGGATTATATAATCTAAAATATAAGGGTTACATAAAATGTTATTTTCATATTTTGTATGAGATAGAAAAAAATATATAGAGCTGCAGGAAGAAGAGGAAGAAACGTTTTCTTTTAAATATTAGGAGCCCATTTGTATAAGATATTCATGAATTTAAAGACAAGAAAAATAGAAGTGATATGCATACGCTTAATTGGTACATACAAAAGAGAAATGCTTATAATTTATGCCTCATACAATATATTAATTTTATTACAATTTATAGTAAAATATTTAAATGTAAAATTTATTATAAACCGTAGTTACTAATTGTAAAAATATCCATCTGAAAAACTAGGAAGAAATGAAGAATAAATTTAAAATTGAGAGAAATGTGCATGATGCACAGAAGTTGTTGGGAGTCGTTGATCTTCCTTACCAATTTGAGAGAGGAGTATTAAAGGAAGAATGATGATCAAAAAATTAATAATTATACGCAATTATTGTACGTAATTATTGTACGTAATTATTGTACGCAATTATACACAATTAATTTGATAATGATAGGATTAGAGATGAAGAAACATACGAACTTTTTTCAAAATTGAAATGTGTGACAACACTTTCTCTAAAAAGGCTGAGTTTGTTTAGTCTTCCAGATTCAATAATGAATTTAAAACATGTTCGATATTTGGACCTCTCTTACACTGCAATTGTCGTGATTCCTAAGTCCATTCATTCTTTGATCAACTTAGAAACTCTTATGTCAAAATCTTCAACGTCTATCACATGATGTATGCAAACTTATTCATCGGGACTACCTAGACCTTCGTGGAACTAGATTATCTAAGATGCCGCCTTCTATCAATGACTTGAAAACCCTCACAGTTTTGACAAATTTTTTAATAAACAGAGATAGCGATTGTAACATTGGTGTGATGGAGAATTTTCTAAAGCTTCGTCGTTCATTATCAATCCAGAATTTAGAAGAGGTGGTCGAGGCCAATGATGCTTCAAGCGCAAACTTAAAGAAAAAAAAACACATAAAAAAATTGGAGTTCATCTGTACAACAACACTGAATCCAGACATACATAAAGATACAAATGTGTTTGATAAGTTACAGTCACAAATATTAGGAAGGACTAACGATTGAAAACTTTGGTGATATTAGTTTTACCAGTTTGGAGTCAATTTGTACAGAATTAACTAACTTGTAATTTGGAGGGAGAAAATGTTTAAACACCAGAAATGTACGTAACAAGAGAATCTTTATGATATATTAATAATATATAATCTATAATAAATAAATTAAATAAATAATAAGAATCTCAAATACAAATATATTTTTTGAAAAAAATATTAGTGTAGGTACTATAATGCTAGTAAAATTATAACTTCATGAAC
>Ga0123341_1003828_pt1 | contig 13031 bp, 9 predicted proteins | sample Turbeapinknodule_FD_89959 | JGI IMG/M metagenome (GOLD analysis project Ga0123341, IMG submission 89959) | Root nodule microbial communities of legume samples collected from Mexico - Turtle bean Mexico pink nodule | ecosystem: Host-associated > Plants > Roots > Nodule | place: Mexico: Nepantla... | reverse complement strand
TCCTGCACCTCCATATCTTCTTCTGGCACCTCCATACACAACATGAAAATACATTTTTATCCTTCTTGTGCCACCCCATAGAATAACTTCCGGATTATGTAATCCGAAAACGCATTTAAAAAAAGACTTCCGGATTACATAATCCGGAAGTTAAAAAAGACTTCCGGATTATGTAATCCGGAAAGTAATCATGCATTTGAAAAAAGACTTCCGGATTAATCCGGAAGCTAATTACAAATTTGAAAAATGACTTCCAGATTATATAATCCGGAATATTACAGAGGGGCATTTTTGGAAATACGAAAATCTATGGAGGTGAGAGAAGAAGGTATGGAGGTGCAGGAAGAAGGAGCCCATTATTCGTATTAAAATAGTTTAAATGTCTTATCAGTCTTATGGGGATTCACTTATCCAACCCATCAGGACCATTTACAAAAATAGGGTAAAAGCATATCTAGCTGTCTTGCCCACTCTTCACGTCCAGTCCGTTTTAGATAATTTTGTATCACCATCTGTCCATTAAAATCTGTTTTATCTAGAATGATCAGGTTATTGTCAAATTGCTTAATTGTTAATATCACCTGAAATTGACACGCTTATGAGATTTTGAATTTATTATACAGAAATGTCAAATTTGAAGTCTGTTTGTTTGTGCTATTTATTTAAAAATTAATAAAGCATTTTTAATTATAAATACAATAATCACTTAATTAAATTAGTTTTGGGAGTAAAGAAACAATTTACTAAAACAATTTTTGTTTTTTGCTTATACCAAAGGCATTTGCTGTTGCCAGAAAAGAAGGTTGTATAATGGGCTCAAAGCTGGTCCAGTTGTAAAAGTTAAGGAGCTTATGCAGACTAAGGTATCATTTCATATTTTATTAGTTGCATTTTGTTTAAATGTTTTGATTGCTTGCTGGCTGGATTTTCAGTTATATATGATACTTGCTTAGATTCTGTTGATTGGGTTTGCAATGCTACCAAAATTCTGTTGATTGGGTAGGATTACTTAGATTACATGGAGTTGTGATTATGTGTTGAGCTGTTCTCTTCTATATATTTTTTAATAGAAATGACTAGAGGCCAATGGCAATGTGTTACTTGCATGTTTTCTTTGGGGTGACTAATGTTGAGAGTTATATTATATCAACCCTATGCTTGGACAGGACGGAAGCAAAGGAATAGTATAAATGAAAAGCCTAGTTTTTGTTGCCAAAGTGCCTTGTTTTGTTGACATGTGAGGAGAAACATGTTAGATTGATTGGGTATATATTGGGTGTGGTTTAATGAATGGGACTCATAATCTTTGCTTAGTTTTTTCTAGCTGGCCAGTGGCATAATTGCCTTTCTCCTTTAGTCATTTCACTGTATTTGTTTGATAGGTGTCTTGGATCATAAATGCAAAGATCCAAAGAGTCATGTGGGGGTAATTTGTTTAGGTTTGGCTGGGCTTGTGGTTTGGGGCTGGCCTAATATTGGGAGCATGGAATGGGAATGGAGTTTTTAGTTTATGTTTGATGGGCAATCTCACTCTCCCATGCATGGCTGTAACACCTGTTACATGTCGCATTCCTTCTAAATTTGTAACTGTAGCTGTGATCCAATTGGTTGAAGCTGTTATGTAGTAAAAGTTCACTCCTATTTTTTTGAGCTTTTTGCTGGGTCAGTTTAGGCGATGCTGCTATGAGGCCATATGCATAACACACGGAACCAATTTTTGCACTGAGTGGCAGAATAATTTGGTTTGGAAAGCATATATCTTCATTGTCATTGTTTTAGTCAGAAAATGGAGGATGGGAGAGTTTACACAATATATGGGCAAATATGGGACCTCTCAGTTTTATCGCAGCTCTTGAACATAGTATGCAATTCCTGAAATAACTACTCCCTGAAAAGTTAAAGAAATTAAATTATTCAGATTTTTTTGAAACCTATATTATCCACTTATTAAATAAGTTTTCACTAAAGAGGTGCAATTTGCATTACAAGGCAATACATATAAGAGTAGGAAAGCACTGAGATAGTTAATATATAGTTAACCGAATTGAACACACAAAAACTCAAACTCAAGTAGTTCTGTGTCCCTTAACAAGTCTGATCTGATGCTTCCCTAACCGGTACACTCTCGCCCCTCTTGGAGTCTTGCAACCATCATTCCCAACCTTGTTTACAACCACCACATTAGGAGCTCCAGGGCTATAATTGAACACTGCATCCATACACAAAAATGCATACATGCTTTAACAAAGTTGGATAAAACCAAAACTTTGTCTTCCATATGTTATAATTTATTTTAAACTAAAAAACTAAATACATGTTACCTAAAATTGACTAGATCCCGCACCCAGTTGTGACTGCCCTAATTCCAATCGCGTTGTGCTGTGCACCTAGACTGGTGTTGCCCCGGGCCACCCTGTGTTGGCTCATTGTTGTCGTCGAGAAGGTACATATATTCTTTCCTCTGTGTTATGATATATATATATATATATATATATATATATTACATTATGTAACTAGATTGTTTTTTAATTACATAATTCATAGAATAATATTTCAAATCTCAAATTTAAGGCATCAGTTGCTAATCATATATTGAAAAGCAGTTGACTTGACATTGTGTTTCTTCAATTCTTCAGGCAAAGCTTGTGTTGGGATAATGCAAAGTGTCTCTAGTTTGTTATCAATGGAAATTGATCTGTTAGACACAGAACCCGGGACCATTAATGGAGGTTCCATAGTGAAGAAATCAAATCAGCGTAAGAGGAAGAATTTCATTGTGGATGAGGAAGGGCAAATGGGGTCGCGAGAGAAGCTGGCAAAGAGAATCTTATTATCTCTTACGAGGCCTTCCTATGTCATGGGATTGGGTCCCAAACCTCTAAGGAAGGAACACCGTACAAGGTTGCGCTACCTGCTGCGGAGGCTCATCAACCAGCATCACTGGGTTGCAGCCAGTGGTGTTCTCAGTGCCTACATGAAGGGCACACTTAATGACTCCTCTCCCTTCAGAAATCGTCTTAAGTTTTGGGTACCCTTCTCCCCTTTTTGCTCTTATTATCTGTGAAATTGGGAATGTCGTGAGGTGTCAAGTTTTATTTGCTTCCCAAATTTTGCTATTTTTTACTTGTTTGATTATTGCTTCCTATTTGATTAATATGATTTTATATTTATTGTTATAATTTCTTCTATTCTTGATGCCCTAGTTAGTTTCTGAACACTGTCATTATGCTGATATGTGTGTAGGTTTTAATGGAGCTTCTTAAGCATGTGAAAAGTAATTCTATTAATCCCACAAGAATTGAGAATCTCTATGATATTTGGTGGAAGAAAATTGGATCAATGAAGAGTTGGCCTTTACAGGTGTTTTTCAGACTCCCCAACTAAATTCTTTATAGTGGTTACCTTTATGTTACATGTTTATAAATATGATTTGTCAGGTAGTAACTGTTTCTGACTTTCAGCTTTTTCTGAAGTACCTAAAGGTTATTTATGACCTTAATTATTTTTAGTAAAACAGAAAGTGTACTATTTAAGCCTGATAAAATCTGTTATGTAACAAAGTTGATGGTGGTAAGTCTCAAGAGAGAGAGGTAGGCTATCTGATTCAATAATCAATTGCAAGTCTGCAAGTGTTATATTCTGAAAACTCTAATTGAAAGAGGGGTAAGGGATCTAGCTGTTGAAATGTAATGTTATTTTTTATTATTTTTCTTGTGTGTACCCAGCTTTAGGGTTAGGGTTTTAGGCAAGTGCCTTGCCTCTTCTTTGTATCCTATATATACATCAATAAAAGTCCAACAGTGTAGGTTGAATACACTGTTTTTTAAGTCCTCTCATCTAGCTAAGAGAAAAGACAATGATCCTGATGGCAGTGACTTGTAAGTTTATAGCTAGCCATCAAGTACTCAACAAATAATACTTTTCTTTTCCTCCTTTGCCTTGGTGGAATTGGGACTAATTTGAAGAAATCAGGGTATACCTGATTTGCTAAATGTTGCAGCTGTACTACTATTATATATTATATACTAACTACATGTTGAGTTTATTGTTCACTGTTCATAACCACACCAATTTTATAGCATAATATGTTTAGCATTTTCTAAACTTTGTTTCTCCTAAAAGCCTTGCATCAATTCTCAATTATTTAATTCCAGTTTTTCTGCTGAATTCTCTTTGTTCAGTGTTGAAGCTGCATTTTCGAAGTTATCTAGAGGCATGCTTGGTTTGAGAAAAAGTTTGATGTTTCCATTTCCTATTTTCATTAATATTTTAAAAAATGTCAATCTTTTTAATAACTCATGTTAGGCATCACTATAAATCTTAACAACTCAGCTAGGTTGACACTTAAAAATCCACCAATCATCTGTCTATCATCACATGAAACATAACATAAAAGAGAAAAGAAAGGAATACAAAACATGGGGGACCAAACTATCTAAAGTTTCTTTATCAGTGAAAACCTTTTCAAGAGAACCTTCATCATTATGCAGAAGTTTAGAATCCTCCACGAGACTAGGCATTGCCTCCAAACCATCTAAAGTTGTCATCAGGTTTAGAAGAATGTTCATTAGCAGCCAAGTCATGGGGAACATAATGCCATCATGAGGATCAGAAACACCCTCCCTCAAGTCTCTGTTCTTCTTGGCCACATATTGTTGTTTAACCAGATTGGTTTTGTTTCCTTAATCAACAACAACAACAGGATTGCACCTTCTGCAGTTAGCAATAAGATGACCAATCATTTTACAAAAAGAATGAAAAGGTGCAAACCCTAGCCTTTCCACCAATAGTTGGTGTGGCAGATCTGAAAGAACCATAGCAAAGAAACCCTGATTCTTCTTCATAGGTGATCCAATGCCTCTGGGTATAGAAAAGATGGACTTTGGTTGCCAATATTCCATTGGGAGGCCATGTATCCGAACCCAACATTGGGCCTTAGTCATCTTCATAGAAGCAGGAACAAAGTCCTTTGTCCACGCAAAAGTCCTAAGAATACTAGAAGATAGGTTCCAAGATCCAACAGCTAAGACTCTCCACATGTCTTCAAGGGAAGAGAAAGCAAATTCAAAAAAACCCTATAGCTTTCCATTCAGCCAAAGAACTACACATAGCGCTGAGCTTTTTGCAAAGTTCAAGGTGCTTGACCGGTTTATCCCCCTTATTCAGGATCAACCTCCCATGCAATGGTTCTTGCAATCTTCCAAACCGGCCAAATACACTTCTTCTGGAATCTGAACTGAAACCATGTCACCCTTGATGCATGGTGAAGGCAACTGCGACAAAGGGATGTTGCATGCATTATTCAAGGGTTGCGCAAAGGTTTTGTGTTGAACCCATACATATTGTTGAACCGGTTTGTAGACACCATGATCTTGTAAACATTCCCAAGGTATTTGGAACCCTGCAGATTAAGAGTCCACATTGCAGAGAAAGTAAAAAAGAACAACCAAGAACCCAAAGAAAAAAAAACCTAGAAAAATCGAAAAATAAACCAAAACAACAGGAATAACCAAACCTCAAGGACCCTAGAAGGAGAAGAATAAGCTCGAACTCCCTGAAGAACAACCCAAAGAAGGGCAGGGTTCTTGGAGATAATCTTGAAAAAATTTCAGATTTTTTCAATGCATGATTGACAATATAGATTTAGAATTTCAGTTTATCTAATGATTACAGTCCAATAATCTATGATTAAAGCTTTAAAGTGTGAATGAAATTATTAAGTTCTCTTAAATCTTGAGTTGCATGTATTTTGAGTAGTGGAAATTGAGAATCTTCAAAAATGTCAATTTGTTTTCACTTTGTTTCTTGTTTTGAAAGATTAATATAGGGAATTATGCAAACTATAATTCAAAACAAAAATGTTTTTCAAACCAAATAGGCTTCTAAGTTTCTAGATTTTACTGTCTTAGTAATTTTAAAATTATTTACGTATTACCTTTTTGTATGTGCAAGCTGTATGAGATCAATCAGGTTGTGATAATGTGCATGGTCCCATGTTATGTTAAACTTTCTGGTGGGAAACTCTACCATTGGCATTGCAAACAATCTTATCAATCTATCCACTGACTTTAATTCTACTTGATAAATAAATTATATTTTTCAATTGAGGCGTCAATTATGAATTTAAATTGTCATCTTGATTGTTTAGTCTTCAGTTCTTAATGTAGAATTTTGTTTATGGAGCAGAGCAGATATGCAGTCCATTTGGAGTTCATTTTTTTCTGTCTTATGCAAGGGAAGGCGGGGGATGCATACCAGCTTGTTTTATGGTATGTAATTTAATTATAATGTGTTCTTTGCCGAATGATATGTGTTGCACCATGGTGCCAAGATTGGATATTTCATAACTTCTCATTACTCTATATAATGTCTTGAGCTGGTTGCCTATCATTGTTAGTTATTATATTTTTACCAGGGTCGTATATTTTTCAATAAAACCTAAATTCCTCATAATGGTTGATAAGGTTTTAATGGTAATTATCGTCGTGCTCAATTTTTCCAGATTGTTTGGAATAGTATCTTAATTCTATTACTCTAGAGAGCTTGGTACTTGACTGCCCGTTGTAAAAGGCAAGGTAAGTATGAATTTTGCCACTTAATATTGTTATTGTTTGCTAGCATTTAGAGCAGACAAGTTTTGTCATTATAGAAAAACAAACATAATTGCATAAAGTCAATATTCCAAATGATTGACACTGCCCCAATGACGAGGATGAATTTGGGATTGGTAACACATTATGGAAATTTGGGGATGGATTAGTTCTTTGGTGACTTTTAAAGATACAGCAAATTGACTGCCGTCCTAGATAGATACGTAGCTAAGTGTTCTCACCATTCAAGAAGTGACCCAAGAGATGCATCGAGGGAATATAATAGTTTCAATACTTTGACAGTTACAAATAATAGTTTATTTCATTTATGTTCTACCATCACATTCAATATACATAGGTTAGGTTGCCTAGGACGTACCCTACTAATATAGTTAAGTACTAGATACATGCTCAAATATATGCAAATTGACTCAAATAAGACCAAATTATCATGGTATATTTTTGGCACTAAAGTGTATTACGAAATGGCTTAAAATATGAACTTTCCATTCACAAATAATTTTCCTTCATTAATGGTGGTTTTCACTTCAAAAATACTAAAATACATATCAGTGTTTGAGAAATAGTGTTATAGGGGGACCACCAGGTTCTAATTATTTTTTTGTATTCACTTTCTTTATGTTAGTGTATATGCTTTATTGTCTGTTGTGGATTCTGTTAAAAGATGTATTAGTGGTGCATGCTATGCTTTCAGCACTGCTTTTGATTGTAATCATTTTTTGTTTGTGGTGCATGTGATGCATGTCTTCAGCACCGCTTAGACTGTGTATATAATCAATGTATTGTTTGTTTTTGAGTAATAAGAATATACACTATTTCTCAAAATTATTTTCTTCTCTGAATTCTATCATGGTATCCAGAGCTTGAAAACTCTTTCATGGCTACGATTTTGTATCTTTTCTTTTGTAGCTTCATAATTTCTCTATGGCTACTGAATTTGACTCAACACCATTGCTCACACCTATGCCAATTTCATCAACTGCTCCCTCACCAGTTCTCTTCTCTTATTTATCGGGGAACTTTCTAACACATTTTTTGATCTAGAAACAAAAGGTTGAACTTTTTATCAAGGCACATCGCCTTCATCGTTTTGTCGTCAATCCTTTAATTCCTTCACAATATCTTTCACTTTTCATTGTGATCTTGGAATTGAAAATCCAGAATACAGTACTTGGGAAACGCTAGGTCAACTCATACTCTCGTGGTTGCAATCATTTTTCTCTACATCGTTCTTAGCTAGAGTCATCAGATGCAAGCATTCTTTTCAACTTTGGGACAAAGCTCATTCGCATTTTAATTCACAAACTAAAGCGAAGGCACACACCTGCGAATTGAATTGTGTACTATGAAGAAAGGGTGATAGTTCAATTAACGAATTCTTACTTCGTCTCAAAACGCTTGTTCATTTACCCAGATATTCAGACATTGTACCATCAAGACGTTTGGGAGCAACAATAGTGAGGAGATTTTGACACACACCATAAAGACGGTGAGTATTATTGGCGTATAATAATTTTGCCTGTTCCCAAACTTTTGAACACGTCTCGTAAGTACGATTTTTTTTTAAAGATGAGTGAATAGTAGATTTGATAACAATGCATAATTGAATATCAATTTTCAATCAACAAGAAACCTCATTTTCATCAACATTGATACAGGTAAGATGATCAACATAACCTTGACTCTTGAGCCATAATTTAACATGTGAGGTCCAAGTGTCTTAATTAGTTCCATCCAATTTGTCATGGAGAGATGAACATTGACATAATAATATAAATAGACGGATCAGGCATAGTGGCAGCAGAAGAAGCCATAGATGATAAAGACAGATCCAGTTGCTGGCCAATTGGCAGCTGCAGCGGCGACGACGGCGGCTGCTGGAAAACACCGGTGAACAGCAGGTTCACCAGAAAAAAAAAAATTGAATCCTAACCCTATGCTCTATACCATATAAATAAGTGGACTTTAAACCTAATTCAACCTTAAAAAATCACTTCATAAGGTGAGGTTTGCACTCACTTATATACTATGAAATGTCTAGTCGATGTAAGATCTCCAACAATATGGAACTAGATATTTTTTTGTTCGTGAAAAAGTGTTCAATCAATCCTTAATTGTTACTCATATTCCTGCTACTGATCAAGTTGCGGATATTCTTACTAAACCACTCTCACACGCTTGATATTCTCTATTGCGTGACAATCTCAATGTTATTCATTATTTTCGATAACCTTGAGTTTGAGGGGGACTGTTAGTGTATATGCTTTACTGTCTATTGTGGATTTTGTTAAAGAGGTATTAGTGGTGCATGCTTTCACCACTGCTTTTTGATTGTTATCTTTTTTGTTTTGATTGTAATAATTTTCTGTTAGTAGGGCATACGGTGCATAGTTTCAGTACCGCTTAGACTGTCTATATAATCAATGTATTGGCTGTTTTTGAGCAATAAGAATATACAGTATTTCTCAAATTATTTTCTTCTCTGAATTCTATCACTTTTTGTATCCTTTTTCATTTATTTTTGTCTTTTGGTTTCTCATTTAGCATTGAGCAAGAAAGGGTTGACATTCATCCTGTGTTAAAGATGATGATGGGTTTGACATTCTATGAGCTGTGGTATTCTTCTATCCCCAAAGAATTCCAGTGGAGAAACTCAGACCAGTTTGACTTGCAAGAGAACTCACATATGGAGGAGACCTCATTTACCAATAAAACTGGACTATCTGAGCAGTATAAGTCAGTTGAATCCCATATGGCTGACTCGTGTTGTCAACGTGATTCAGATGCCTCTATCATGAATAATAAGCATATATCTAGGGATGTTGTATTGAATGAAGACATGGAGGTTGGTACTAATAAAAGAGAAAATCAACATCAGAACTTTCAGCCAGAAGGTTTTTACTTAAATTCTGAAGAGCAAAAAGGATGTAGAGACCCTTTTTCTAACAGTGGAGGTCTTACACAGGATATCTTGTATGGTCTTGGTATGGTGTTTATTCACTGAACATGCGAAATATCTATTTTCTGTGGAATTACATCTGAGTGAGAATGTGTATGTGCTTATATGATTGTATATGGATTTTCCTACTCTTTTGTTTTTCGAAAGGCTAGATTGTAATTTTTCTCTTGTCAATGATAACTTGTTTGTAGCAACCTATGATTAGTTTTGTTATAGCACCTCACCCTATTACTATGGTTTATGTTGGAGATAAAGAAAATGATGGTGTAGAGTTCCCATTTGACTTCTTGAAACTTCAGACAATGCTACTAATTGGGCACTGAGACCCTTCATGTTCTTTCTTCTATTCTTTTCTGTTAGAGTGAGATAATCCAATTGGCATGCTTTCACTGTCGTGGAGGTGGATGACAATTTTCTTTTGCTTTGAATATTCCATACAAGACTAATCTGTTTATGATTTTCAGAAGTCTGTGTTATATGCTTAGATATTCAGTTCAGATGGGCCCCTTTAGGAATATCTATCTCTATAGGCCTCCATTAGATGAATCATTTTACGAGACAGAGGGCTTACTCTTTTTGTGGTTATGATGTAGCAGAGAGGTTTCCCAGAGAAATCCAAGCCCAATGCAGAGTGATTTGAGGAAATACAAAACAAAATGTAGGAGGCAACTAGGAACCCAAGAAATGGATGTCGTATAGTTACTTAATATATTGTAAGGTAAACTTGCTTTCATGGGTAATGGAAAATACCAGTATCCAAGGCAAAGTCAAGATCCCTATGCGCCACATCTGCAAAAAAATTGGTTTGATATGATATCAAAAGTTTAGTTGATTACCCAGGCTCTAGAGCAAAACCGTTACCTGTTACTAATTTCACACTTGAAATTTCACAGACTGGTGATATCATCAAACTAGTATGGTGGGGGTAAAGCCTTGCCCCATGAACCAGTTTTTTGGAGTTGAGTTAGGATCAAATCCAAATTCTTAGAGTTTCAGAGGAGAAACAAGAGAAATAGTCAAGGTTATCTTATGTAACTAACTAAATAACAATTAGTAAGTCAGTTTGGTAGTTACAGTTAGTTTTTCATGAGGAAAAATTGTAATGAGCGTATATAAAGGATATGGGAGGAACCAGGTTCCTCAAAATTCCTGGGTATACTGTTTTCTATAATTATTTCATTATTTGGTGAGTAATATAAACAGTCTCTTGTCTTCCCTGTTCTGTTACTCTTTCTTTTCTTTCTTTTTTTATCAAATTGGTTTCAGAACTTATTGCTCATCGTTTCTTGGTTTTGATAGCGATTACTCTCTGGTTCACTATTAACTTCAATATTGTCTTTTTGTGCATTTACTTAGGGGGACTTGATTTGTGGTTGTTGCCCTTGCATTTTTCTGATGAGAGAAATTTCGAGGAGTTCATGTATGTGCAGAGAAATCAGCCTAATGCCTATTATGAAAATTCAGTGAAATACTTACAACTAGCTCTCAACTCAGAACCTTCTGCTTCAGCAGCACTACTTCCATTGGTACAGGTACGGATCATAAACATCATTAATGGAACCACTAAACATCATTTTCTATTTCGTTCTAGTTGTCTGTTAAACTGAAAACATGGAGATTGATGTTTTTTTCATAATTGCACTAAAGACATGGATATTGATTTTTTTTTTAGAGAAGGTTCCGGCCAAGCAGCTCTATATTTATCATATTCCTGCCCTTGACCAGTGAGTAGATGCGCTACCAAGGCCGCTATCTTCAGCTCGATCTATGTTTCTTCAAAGAAAACTCAATGTGAAGAATTTTTCTTCTGAAAAATCTTCTCCTTGAGTTTGAGGGGGATGTTAGTAAGAATTATTAGTGTACAACTGTTCGGCTGTTTGCTTGTATGATAGTGTATAACTGTTCTTTATAATATTCATATTAGCTAATAGTGCTAGGCAGTACACACCGCAGCTGAACTGTGCAAACACTATAAATACTTGCAATATTGATTTCATTGATTGTTGAGCAATTAATAAAATTTCTCTTGTTCAGTTTCTTTGTGCTCTGGAATCTCATAGCATGTTCCCTTTTAGTTTTTTTTTCTGCATAGGATAATGTTTGAGATATAAAAAAGGGCTTCACTTTATTTTTTATTGCCAGCTGTTGCTAATTGGAGGACAAGTTGACAAGGCTCTAAATATGCTTGAGAAGCAGTGCTGTAATACATCCTCTGTACTCCCACTAAGGTGCGTATCCCTTTTCTTTCGTAAGATGCTTTTTGTTATGATTATTTAAGTTACTGATGTGTACACCCTTGTAGAGTGAGGGCAGCTCTCTTGGAGCGTTTTGATCGAAACAACTCTGTCATGCTTTTTAGCTGTTTTGAGAATATATTAAAGAAGGATCCAACATGTAGTGATGCCTTAGCTAAACTTATCAAGATGCACCAAAATGGTACCTTCATTCTGAATCATGTCTTTTGTGTGATTTGAATAATGCATATCGCTATTTCTCTCAAGTTGAGTCCAAGGTCAACTTGAAAAGGGATGTAGAAAGAGGTTAATGAAAGTAAGAGGGGAACTGGTGCAGGAAAAGAAATACAAGTGATCAGGAAACCTGAAGAGCTCCTAGCCTCCAGTTTTTCCTTAGTTGTTATCTTTTGTATTAATCTCTTCAAATTTGAATCAGTTGTCTCTGATTGGATTTCACGCCCCTCTAATTACAGATTTAGAAATATTTGCTGTGATAATTTTTGTCTTCTGATACAGACTAGAGAGATCCTTTATGCTTAATAATACATTATGTCTATGTTGTTGATTGGTTTCCTTGGTCTTTGCAGGAGAGTACAGTCTTGAGTCTCTGCTTGAAATGATTGCTTTACATTTAGATGTTACAGATTCAGAACACAATACGTGGAAGGTTTTCTCTTCATGTTTCTTAAGACTGTTTTCCTACGAAGAAGACTGTATGTCTTCATGCCCCATTCAAACTAAATATAGACACAAACAACATCGTTCCTTTAACAAACCCCCTAAAATATTTACGGATGGTACATCTGGAAAATCTTGGTATCTTCGTTGTAGGTGGTGGATAACAAGACATTTCAGCAATAGCAAGCTTGAATCAGAGATTGAATCAGGTATAATCATATCATTGGAATGGTTGAACTATGGGAACACGAGGTCAAACTTTTCTAATGTTGTTAAGTGACAGTGAAGTTACGATATTAGTGTGTATATACACTTCACTGGAAATATTGTTGCATGTCCATTCACTATTATTGTTTTATTTTTAGTCATGTTAATGAGTTTTCCTAAATTGTATCAGGTGATTTGCAGTTACTGACATGCAAAGCTGCATGTGCATCGTATATGTATGGACGCGAGTTCAGCTATGTTGAGAAGGCTTTTTCTCATTTAGAGAAAGAAAATGATAAGGAGTTGTTGTTGTTCTTGGATGAGCACAGGGGAAATTCTTTA
>Ga0123341_1003826_pt1 | contig 13034 bp, 8 predicted proteins | sample Turbeapinknodule_FD_89959 | JGI IMG/M metagenome (GOLD analysis project Ga0123341, IMG submission 89959) | Root nodule microbial communities of legume samples collected from Mexico - Turtle bean Mexico pink nodule | ecosystem: Host-associated > Plants > Roots > Nodule | place: Mexico: Nepantla... | reverse complement strand
GATTCCCCAGTGGTTTCTGGGAAGACTGAATGTAGCTCTAGGTTTAGAGTGAACCAGTATAAACCTCTGTGTGCATTCTCTCTATCCTTAACTCTTTAAATTCAGTTTTAATATTTGTGAACTCGTATAAACAATCGATTGTTTTTCTGGTGTTGTGTTTTTTGCTTTGTGTTTTGTCAAACTGATTTCCTTATCAACTGTTTCTCGAAGTAATTTCATTCTTGACTTAAAAGTTTGCGAAGACCCTCTTTAAACCATTCACCCCCCCCCTCTAGTTTAAAACCATACATTCTAACAAGACTTACTTGAGGAAGTTCACGACATCGCACGAATAAACTCGGAGCCATTGAAGAGAAGAGTGGAGCTGAAATACAAAACCATGGTAAGCCCTCGACAATTCAGGGTGGGCGACCTGGTGTTACGAAAGGCTCACCCTTATCAAATTGACAACAAGCTGTCTCCAAAGTGGTCTAGCTCGTACCTAGTAGTCGAAGTACTCGGAAATGGGACTTATCGGCTGGAAACTCTTGACAGCGGAGCCATCCTAAGAACATGGAATGCTGCTAGCCTCAAGTTTTACTTTAGTTAAGCAAATTCTTTTTTTTGTGTGTTTCAAGACAAACAATTTACGATTTCATTATGAAGACACTTTTTTTTCCCTTAGAAGAGTTTTTAACGAGGTCGTCCGTTGATAAAGTTGGTATTTCCATAAATACTTTTTCTACAAATCGACTTGGCTGAACCCTAAAGTCGGACCAACTCAATTACTATGTTTTCTACAAATTGACTTGGTTGAACCTTAAGGTCTGACCAACTTGGTTATTATGTTTTTCTACAAATCGATTTTCCCGAACCCTAAGATTGGACCAACTCAATTATTACGTTATTCTACAAACCGACCTGGTCGAACCCTAAGGTTAGACAAACTTGATTATTACGGTTTTCTACAAATCAACTTGGTTGAACCCTAAGGTTGGACAACTCATTACTTCGTTTTTAACAATCAACTTAGCTAACCGTAAATTCAGATCACTCAAATGTTCATGTTCTATGAACCAACTTAGCCAATCCACAACCGTACTATGGGTTTGGACCTGCTCAACAAACGAGGTTTCTAAAAGACGACTCAACTTGGTCAAACCAAATGCCAATCTAAGCTATCTCGATCACCTTAGAATGAGTTGTCTATGAATATAAAAAATACTTTAAGTAGCTAAAGGTGAATATGTTTTGCAATGCTTCGTCAATTCCTCGCATAGAGATATGCAAAGGTTATAAGGACGTCCATTTTTCTCAAAATGTTGAGGTGCGAATCCACCTCATCAAAACCATTTTTTGAAAATTCTTCCTTTTCCTTAGTTTATTTTTGTACGAATACAAAGAGTTATGGAAATATGTATAACATACAAAACGACTAAACACTAAAAATCTTGAGATAAAAAACTTAGGAAGGTTAAATAAGTTCCATACAATATATTTTAACGCATAAAATAGATATAGAGGAACTAGATTTAATACACAACAAGAGCTTAAGAAATTAATTGTTCAAAGAACTGTGAAATTAAGCAAAGAGTCATCAACTATTTTTTCCATCAATCACTGCCTTACAAGGATTTCAATGCATCTATCATCTTGACAAGCCATTCTGCTTCCGAGCTGACTCTTTCCTCAGATCGCCCACACTCTTCTCTAGTTGCTTGACTTGGTTGTACAAGTCAACTTTCTCTTGAGCCCATCGAGTTGACTTTGAACGAGATGATCGACCTTGATGTTCTCGGTCTGAAGGCGGCTCATTTCTTTTTGGAGATTGACAATTTGATGAGCTCTCTTGTCTTCCGCCCTCTTACATTCTTTTGCTTTTACATTGGCCAATCACACTAATGTCGTGACTTGGCCAAGCAGGCTTTCTGCGTTCATGCAGAGGCAATCCTCGTCAAACTCCTTCAGTCGAGCCATATCATTCTCCAATAGATAACATGACTTGTTATGAGTTGAAATATCGAAGCTCGAGTCCCACAAGCTCACCTTTCCCTTGAGTTGCCGACAACATCATAGTCTTGGATGGTTAGGACCTCCAAGTCGGGAGTCCAACCATCCGAGTTGGAGTGCTCAAAAGGAATTGAGGCCTCCAACATTTTCCTTTTGCGAACTAGCCCTGAGGCGGTGCATTCGTCCTAGTCGAACTGAATATGCACCCCACCCGAGGTAGTTTCGCCCGTCACCAAAGTACTCTTGGCTGCCACCATCTATTTTATCCGCTTGGCAAGCTCGGCCTTGCTGACAGAGGATAACATTTTCTCTGCAAAGAAACAAAACAAAGAGTTCAACAACAAAACCAACAAATTCCAAACTGAGTAAATTGGGTTGAAAAAGGTGTGATATGCCAATATAAGCCTTAAGAAAGCCCGCTCGGTAATCTATTGTCAAGATCATCGACGTATAAAAAAAAACCTTGAGGTTTTCCAAAAATTCACACATTCCTCGCTCCTTTGGGTCCAAGTCTTCGATGCGACGAGCACTCTGAAAATGAGGATGGGTGACCAATAAAGGGAAAGGCATGCAACAAGGTCGGATCGTCGACCAAAGCACAAACCTTTTCAAATTGGCCTTTGAAGTTTTTGTAAGAGGATTGGAATAGGGAAAGCAAACCCTTCCCGAACACAATATTTAGAGACACACAAAGTTGTCTACTAGAACTCTTAAACTCGAAAAAATAAAAAAAAAATACATTTAAGGTCGACGAAGTGCCGAACTGAGAACACAAGATAACAAAAGCTTGGATAAACGCCCAACTGTTCGGATGCATCTGGGTAGGCGCAACGTTGAACTTGGTCAGGAGCTCCTTCTAAAAAACTGAAAGGGAGACATAACTTAAGTTTGGTAAAGAAAGTAATATAAAAGAAACAGAACGGTCCATTGGGATCGGATGACTCGTCACAACATACAGGCTCATCCTCCCCACACACAACAACCTTAACTAGGTTCTCGTCAGTTTTACTTAAACCTCCCGACTCCCTCAACTCTCTAATTTTTGAACGAGTTGTGTATATAGAGGTTTCCTTAATCAAATCTTTTTTGGCCTAAGGGTAAGCAAAAGTGTAATCCATCCCTAAAGAAACTAGAACATTTCGAAAATAAAATACGAAAATGATTTAGCAAAATACTACATAAACAAGCAGGACAATCTAGAAATAATAAAATGTAACAATAAAGCCATCGTTAATAGGGTGCGAATGAGTAAAATAAGAGGTCAAGGCATACCTAATTCATGGTGGTTCGCAGTGGTGTGAAGAAACATGTCGAAGGTTGTGGAAACGTCTTTTTTCTCTCTGAAGTCTCTAAAGCGGGAAAGGTGAAGATTGAGGAGGAAGTTGGCTCTCTTATTTTTTTCAAAAGGGGAAGTTAAAACGACAGTCTTTCCTAACCGTTGATGACGAGACACATATACACATCACAAACACTCAGATAAACACGTCCCATTAGGTGATGCTTTGAAGTTTGTGCATCAACCACCCTTTGCACCAACGTCTCTTCATGTCAGACACATATAAACCTCTTTGCCTTACCTTGCTCAGCTTGAGGCTAGGGGGTTGTGTACTGTTTGGTTGTGATCGGGTAAGGACCCAATCCTATAAATTATGTCTCTTCGGCTCAATAAGCCCAGGTCCAATAAATACAGCTCAAGCCCAATAGACATCACGTAGTTTAGATCTCTTCGACCCAAATGAGGGCAAACCCAATGACCTTAAAGAGGTCGGTTTTGACAGATAGCAAATACTTTACACGTTAAAGTAATGAAAAACATAAAACAATTGAAATATTTAATACAACCTAACTAGTTAAATATATTCTCTCTTTCGGCACAAGTTCAGCAGAACAAAAACCTGAACAATACTCTATACATGATCACCCCTAAAATAAAGGGGAATATATGGACAATTTATGATGTTGTTACCAATTCTTGAAGAATGATCAACGAGGGTTATAAAAGGGTCTTGAGACCCAAACAAAGGTAAGCATTATTCTATGCAATACACAATACACTCATATTTTTAATACTTTCACTGACTTGTTCGTCGGAGTCTTGTCAACCGGTGAAGTTCCTCTCATTGTGATCATCAAGTATCTCAAAGCTACAATCTTAAAAGGTTGATCTGAAAACCACTTCTACCCAACCTAAATTTATTGGCAAGAACAAAATCACTCAGAAGAAATATTAGAATAAAAAGACTATTATATAAGCAACTTAAATAATTACTTAGATTATATATGAGCAAATAGTCAAATTAAATTTGATTCAAAAGAAACCTTTATATATGCGAATTTATTGACGAACTTGGCCTTGAAAGTTAAAAAAAAATAAAAATGTTGTTTATGTGATAATTTAGTAAAATTATTGAAAAGTTACAAAATAAAATGACCGGTGTGGAGAACGCCGCTAACGGTGGCTGGCACGGGTGCAGTGCGCACGTGTGTGTACACTTAATCAACAAATACACACCTACCCCTGGCTCGCGTGATCAGAATTGTATTCTACTCAGACAAAGTAACTAACCGGAGAAGAATTTTAATTTGGTGGTGTCTTCTCTCTTCTCTTCTGAATCGAATCGAATTGATCGACGCATATGGCACTCTCGCGCCTTCGCCACCCTCTCTTATCTCGCTCCCTTCGCATCCTCTCTTCTTCTACCAGATCCCTCTCTCGGTACGCTCTTTTCTGTAACTCCGATTTCGTGTTTTTTTTTCATCATCTTATAATGCTGCTTTTAACTCTCAATTTCGGCTTGTATTTTTTCTCATAGAACTTGTAATTCAACGATTTTTTCCGCGGGAGCTCATGCGAATATAAGGTGTGCATCCATTGCCCACAATATTTGTGAAGTTAGATTTATTTTAATCTGCGTTGCATTCTTGCTTACGGCATAGTTCGAACTTCTAAGATGAGGAGTCTTGGTTTAAACAAAATAGTGATATTAGTGACGCCTAACATGAAATTTTATTATTGTGTTGGAGATCCCCAGTAAAGTAGTGATATGGCAAATATGTTGTATGTAAGTGGGAAAACCTTCTCTTGACCTAGATTTTGAGAGTTACGCACAACAAATTCTAAAATAGTATCACACCCTATCATAACGATCGATATTGAGATTATCAGACTACTTTCAAATATCTAGTCATGTAAATTTTATGTTTGAGATGTACTCGATCTTAGGATTATATATGGGATTTCCCACATATGACCAAAATGATATATGTGTGTGTATAACCTAAGGGTATCCCTACCTTAACATAATACGTATAGTACGGTGTGGCCAATTTGAAATTCATAGGTTGGCCAGACATTGGTGCTGAGATTGACATTCTCTTTGTTATACATGGCATATATATGGCACATCATTCTATCTTTCTTCACTGTCTTCTGTATTTTAATATATCTTGGTGGTTTACTGATGGTGATGTTTATCAGACCCACATCTTGCTCAGGGATTACTCGAATTTATGATAGATCTTTGAAGTCAAAGGTTAGCATTTAAATGGATGAAAATTCCAATCATTACTATGATATTCGCTGACAACTTTCAACCTTTTTGGCAGTGGACTGATGTCAAATGCTTTTCATCTTCAGGTACCTAATGTTTCATTTTCCAACTCACAAAGCTCGTAATTGTTTAGTGTTTTACTTTTTGCTTCATTCAACAACTTGTGTGCTTCTCTTATATGATTATTTTTTCTACAGCTAATTATGGAAGCTCCTATTTTGGAGATTTCATGTGAATTACTGCTATGCTGTGTTAGTCTTTTAGGTTGAAAGAGTATGGCATATTTGTGTTAGATGTCTATTTTTTTTTTAATGACTTTACATGTTTGTCAGCAGTAATGTTTTGTAAAAGTAAAAGTAATATTAGAAGAGGTAGCATAATGGTTTGCAACTTTTGGCCTTCTCATTTGTACTTAAATGTCTTTTAAAAATAAATATTAGAGAACCTTTAAACATAGAAGGTTAAGAGACTATGGTAATATGTTCAGGTACAGGAAGATATGGTTATTATGGGGGGGTTGAGAAGAAGGATGATGCAATTGCAAAATAGTGATCCAAGAAAATGACTTGGATAATTCTGTGATGCGAACTTGCTATCCAGAAAAGAGAGATTACGAAAGTGAGTCTCTGAAGGGTCAGCTGGAAGCATCCTAAACTTAAGTGAACATTACAACAGAAGCTGAATTCTGTAATAAAAATAAGCTAACACATACTTTACAAACTTAACTATATTTTTACATATTGTAACATTCCCACGTCAGACTTTGGAATTAAACACCTTGAGGTTGTCACAGTAGTGAATCTTTGAGAAGATGCAGCTTTAGTGGGAATATCTACATTGTGGTCTTGACATGTGATATTATGCACCACAAGTCTCTTTTTTAGGACCTCCTCCCTTACAAAGAAAGTATCCAACTCTATATGTTTAGAGCATGTTTGGACGTGATTATTTTTTAAGAACATAATCTGATTTGTAGAAAAAAGTTGTTTGTGTTAGTAGTCAAATGAGTTTAATCCAAGTATAATCTTAACAAAGAAAATAGCTTTGTGCTGATGAGCAAAATTGTAGAGATTATGATTAAAAACTAGGACTTTATTTTCTTGCTAACTTTATTCCATTTTTTCCCCTACAATTGATTAATTTAAATACAAAACTAACTACTACAAATAACTTTATACTCTATTTTCTAATCTTACAATAAAAGGGGATTATTTTAGATTATCCAAGTGAAATAGATTATCTTAAAAACACTTTTTACCAATCACTACCAAACATAAAACTTATTACATATTATTGATCATCAAAATAATCTACTTTGCACTATTTTTCACAGCTAATTCAAGCACAGACTTAGTTCTCAAGTGCAAAACTGGATTGTGTGGTAGGGGACAGTTAAAAGATTTTCACACTATTCTTGTATTTTTTATAGGAAATGCTAATGCTACTCTGCAAGTAAGGGCTAGACCATCTTCCAATGCTGTTCATGTTTATGTGAGAGAAATTAGGGCTGGGAGAGGAGGATACATCATGTTGTCTTTGGGAGTTGAACTGTTGATGTATGTTCCATCAAGAATTTTTCTCTTAGGTGTTTTGGTCATGGGTGCTAATAGGAACTGAGACCTCACTTTAAATGAAATGTGATTAAGCAGCCTTGCTGTATTAGTTATCAAAAGAAGGCAAGAGAAGCTGATAGAAAGGAAGGGAAAAGAGAGAATGGAGAGTTGAAAGGTTGTTCATGAATCTAATTGTTGTCACTCATATATATATGAATGCATGTAAAACTGAACGACAGCATAATTCACGCAAGACTGTCGGGATAATTAAAATTTTGTGGGATGAGCGAATCTTTCTGAGCCTTAGACCCATGAACTTTTGGGTCATGCTTGTGAACAGAAAGAAAAAACCCACTGTTGTTGGTTAAATTTTGACCTTATCTCTCTCTTTCTCTCTCTCTTGTGTATATTCACGCAAGACTCTCTTATCCCATTTCTGTTTTGTTTTTCTCTTTTTTGGTTAAAGGGGTTCCTCATCTTCCGTGTATTCACTTCATCTCAATAGTTTTTCAATTTTAATTTTTTATTTATGTTATTTTAGTCATTAAAGAGGGTAGTCTTTATATTTATGTCATGATGCTCTGGTTATGTCCTAATAACTTCTCCCTTCATAGATATTTCACATGAAGTCCTTGGGATGCCTGCTTTATCTCCTACAATGGTAAGCTTGGGAACATTTCTTCTCTTTCTGTTTTATTTGTATTCTGTTTAGGGCTTCCATGGACAACTTTTGGTGTCCTCACCTTTTGGTTTTAGACGCAAGGTAATATTGCAAAGTGGAGGAAGAAAGAAGGAGAAAAGGTCAGTTTGCATATAGTAGTTCTTATATTTTGATGGTTATAGATCACAATTCTGTTTATGTGATGCTTTCATTTTGGAGATTGACTTCTTTGAATTAATTAATCATTTTCACATTGCTATTGATTAATCTAACAGATAGAAGTGGGGGATATACTATGTGAAATTGAAACTGACAAAGCTACACTAGAATTTGAAAGTCTTGAAGAGGGGTAATTTTCTTTTTCTTCCTTTCAATTTTTTCTTCCCATGTTTTGGATGATCTGTGATTTAAGCTGTATGCACTTGGGGTTTTACATCTAGAAAAGTAGTATGTTTGTTCCACTTCTTTCTGAGTGGTAATTAACAAATCAAAAGCATTGTTGGTCAATAATTTTGGAGAAACCAGCCTCCAATGATCTCCGTGTTAAGGTCTTCAGCAAGTTATGTGAGCTGTTCTGCTTGAATTTATATGGGACCTGATAATGTCTTTAATAATTTTAGTATACTCTTTCACTTGAAGCCTAATGGAACACAGCTTGAACTCTTCCCTACTTACTGCTGATAGCTACACATGTGTCCTACATGAAAATGGCAAAGATCAAAGCTTAAAAAAGATTAATTGGTGCTCTGAAACTAGTTTCAGAAAACTTTGCATTTTATTGGAGAAAGAATAGAAGAGGTAACTGTCAAGCACAATACTTATTTAATCCTTAACAAAAAATATGGAGAAACCACCCATGAGATATTGTAGTCACTAATTGTTTTTCCACTTAGTCGTCTTCTGTCTTTTTGTGTATAGTATGCAAAAATGTCCATTTTAGGCGAAGAAGTGTAGGAATTTTTTTGCTCATTCTTATTTCATTGTGCATTTTTTCATTTAATATATCAGGTTCAATTACTTGACTGATGAGTGTAGATCATGAGGGATGCAAATTTCAGTACACCAATATAATATGTCTGTTGTGGTAATTGACTGATTCCTGCAGATTTCTGGCTAAGATATTGGTACCTGAAGGTTCAAAAGATGTGCCTGTTGGACAACCAATTGCTATAACAGTAAGTCATCATTACTTTTCAATTCTTGCACTATTACGGTTATACAGAACTTTCATTTTGCTAAAGAAAGTAGCTTTTACAGACAAACTAATTTGTATAATTGTTTTTCCTTCAAGAATTATTCTTCGTCTCTTCTCAAAAAATTGTCTTTCACAGTTGTTTTCCTTGCATGTCTCAATTTGTGCTTTCTGGTTTCTAAGGTTCTAATAGAACTTATCAATTTAACCTTTGCCTCACATTATCTAAACCATTATTTGATTTTAGCTTTTGGCACCAATTTAATAAAAACAATATTACATACACACACACACACACAATATTAATGACTTAAATAACACTGAAATATTTCTACCATCCATTTTAAAAATATATGTTTATTTCGGATTTTGGTAAATCATAAATGTAATAAGTTGTCTGTCATATAATCATCATTAATTCAATTGCTTTTAAACTATTAGTTTGTGGGATTCAATCAATTTCTGAATTTTAAATATTTGATTAATGTAATCTCTATCTATGGACATTGACAAGGTTGAGGATGAAAAGGACATCCAAAATGTTCCTGCTTCTGTGGGGGGTGGGATTGAAGAGACTAAACCAGCCCAGCAGGATGTTACAGATGAGGGGAAACCAGAATCAACTTCTACTATGATTAATGCATCAGAACTTCCTCCTCATCTCCTTGTTGAAATGCCAGCTTTGTCTCCAACAATGGTAGAAAATTTTGATGCTATTGTAATTATTGCTTGAGGACATAAATTTTCTTTACTTACATGGAGGCCCTATTCTTCATTTTCTTTTATTTTTTACTGCACAGAACCAAGGTAACATTGTTAAATGGAGGAAACAAGAAGGAGACAAGGTTAGTTATGTTTTAACCTAATGTTCTAGTAGAGGTTCTATTTTGCATGAATTTTTTTTTTAATATTTTAAAAAATGAAAAATGTGAGTCATTAATGCCCTTTTTTGTTGTCTGGTATTCAATAACATTTAATTTATCTAACAGATTGAAGTGGGTGATATATTATGTGACATAGAGACAGACAAAGCTACACTTGAGTTTGAAACTCTTGAAGAGGGGTAATAGTCTTTCCCTATACTGCAAGCTGTTCATTGTAAATATTCTGTCTGCTTGCTTGGTATGGTTTTTTACAGTCTTTACTGCAACACACTGAACTATTGTAAGATAGAGTTATTTGGCAATGATGTTGCATCCTGACCATTTTTTTTTTTTTGACAGACTTGGGTTAGGCCATATATATCCATAGTAAAATGTCTGATGTCTTACTAAAGTGTTTTTAGCACAATGCATGCATTCTAGTTGATTTATTTTACAGACGAGCTCTTTTTCTACTACTTCTTCCTGGTAAAGTTTCACTTTCTAACCAACTAACTAATTTATATCTGCATGGGGGCGGTTGGTACTAGGTACCTGGCTAAGATACTTGCTCTGGAAGGTTCGAAAGAAGTGGCAGTTGGGCACCCTATTGCGATAACAGTAAGTGTGAAAGTATTTTCTGCAATTTTGTAATTTTCTTCCAGTGGAATATGAAATGAGCCTGGGTGAGGATTGAGGTCCAACAATTTTTTCATTTTTTGAAATGGAAACTAAGAAAATCTGACAGTATCGTATACATTTTTTGGTTTGTTTACCAAATTGTTGTCGCTTGCTTTTTTTTTAATGAAGAGAAATGGAGCAAATGAAAAATACTTAACCTACTTTCTCTTCTACAAGGTTGAAGATGCAAGTGACATTGAAGCTATAAAGAATTCTGTTAGCAGCAGTTCAACAAAACAACAGAAGGCCCCCCAACATGATACTAAAAGTGAGGTCAAAGCTCAAAAAAACAAAATAACACGAATCAGCCCAGCTGCAAAGTTGCTTATTGCAGAATATGGATTGGATGCATCAACATTGAATGCAACTGGTCATTACGGCACCCTACTGAAAGGGGATGTTCTTTCTGAAATTAAGTCAGGAAAATTGTCTCCTAAAGCTGCTTCATCTAAAGAAAAGGTGACGTCATCTCAAAGTCATCAACAGGTTGCAGCTTCTAAGTCTGACCTAGAGCAGTCTGATGCTTATGAAGATTTTCCTAATAGTCAAATTCGCAAGGTAGGTCCATCGAATATTTCATGTTTACTAATAAGGTTCTTTAACTCTTTCAATGCATATTACATGGTTATGAGAACTATGCTGCCAAAAAGGGTCTCTGAGCAGCCATTGTTTGGTGTCTCTGGCTGAGAGTTGATTACTCAAATATCTGAAGGGAAATGCTAGTCATTAGGCCTAATATGGATCAGAAGACTCAACTGTTTTTGTGTCATTAGCTGTTGGTATACATGTAGAGATGCAGAACTCATTGTTTCTGGATTTCCTATCTTTTCTATTTACATCTTTCAACTACATGAATACTTGTCCCTTCAATATATGATGATTGTCTTTTAAATATATTTTACTGTTTCATAGGTGATTGCCAAGAGGTTATTGGAATCAAAACAAAATACGCCACACTTATATTTATCATCAGGTTTTGATTCCCAATGCCTTACATATTATTGCAAATTAATTTATGCGGGACTGACTAATTAATACATATTTTGATTGCCATGTGTCAGATGTCATACTGGATCCTCTTCTTTCCCTTCGGAAGGATCTTAAAGGTATGTACCACTCATAAATTTTAGTGGAGATGTTATCCTCAGATAGTGAGATAAAGCTTTTGTTGTGGTTGTTATTGATGTGTCAAATGATATACACTTGGTCATGTTTTATTTTCCAATGTGATATATTCTTTGTTTGTTCCTTGATTGCAGAGCAGTATGATGTTAAAGTTTCTGTGAATGACATTATTATCAAAGTTGTAGCCACGGCTCTCAAAAATGTACCTGAAGCAAACGGTAAATATTTTTATTGTATTAGTCAATCCATTTTCATTGCCTATAATTGTCTAGGGGTGGTGGGAATTCCAATCATAAAATATTCATTTAATAGCTTTGAATTTCCTTCCCTGTTTATTGTTCATCAATTTTTAACTAATGATATTATTTTGTTTTTGAAGTATAGAAAACAATAGAATCTTGTTACCAATAATTTGCTTAAAGTTTGCTTATGAGAATGAACTTTGGGTTCTAGTTCTTGTTACAGAACGACTCTTTGGTTTTCTAGTTCTTCTATAATAATATATCATTGACACTTACAATTGGGTAGAAGCTCTCATTATGTGAATAATGGCATTGGAAAAACAAGTGATTAGCATAACCATTAACCATGCCCAACTGCTGAGGTAATTATGTTGAACCTCCCAAACCATGCTTACAAAGGCTGTTTGAAGTTAGTCAATTAATGTAAACTAACGTAGAGTGTCTGAGAAACAAAACGAGTGTCATGTCATATACGGGTGTAAATAGTCCGAGTTGAGTCAAACTGAGTACTTGAAGCACAAAGGAGTACTTGAAGCACACGCTTGGCTTATAAAAAATATATGATGCACAAACTCAACTAATTTATTTAAATCAGTCAAGTTTAAAGCTTAGGTTTTTCTTACTTACACATATGAAACTTTACTTTGATTTATTTGCTTGTTTATTTTACAATTATATTTCCCCTTTTATCAAATCTCTTGAAGTGTTTTGAAGTTTATTAACTTAGTATGCAATTGACATTTTCATGCAAGATGAAGTAAAATAAAAACAGAGAGTGAAAGATCCTAAACTCTGATAATTTTCTAGATACAATTACAACTTACCCTGTATACCCGTTTCTTTTACAAAATCAACATTTTTATAATTATATTATAGTGCGCATACATAAAGCTATTCTGGATTTTTAAATATCAATCCTTGACTTGAAGAAAGGGGGCGGGGGAGCGTTGACCTTGCCTGGACCTGCCTTGGAATAGAAAAGGGACTGACAGCTGGACATGTCATCATGTGCTGGTATGTGCCCAAAGCATGGTAGTAGAATCGAGATACAAGTAACGTATCGGAGAGCTGATATTATGAATCGTAAATCGTTTCGTATCGTGAATCGTAAGATTCATAAACATTAAAAAATTTAATATATACTTAAATATATAAGATATGTATACATACAAGATACAAT
>Ga0123341_1003822_pt1 | contig 13039 bp, 14 predicted proteins | sample Turbeapinknodule_FD_89959 | JGI IMG/M metagenome (GOLD analysis project Ga0123341, IMG submission 89959) | Root nodule microbial communities of legume samples collected from Mexico - Turtle bean Mexico pink nodule | ecosystem: Host-associated > Plants > Roots > Nodule | place: Mexico: Nepantla... | reverse complement strand
GTACACTAATACTAGTATAACTAAATCTGAATAATAGATATAAATAACTTATACATTTAATATTTATTAGGTAATGAATTTTTATATTAATTCTTAATTATTTTTTTATTAAGTTTTCCAATCCTTAAATCAAACACAGTGTCCTAAAAGTGTGTGATGGTGTTTTGTTATTTTTTGTCTCGTAAGTATAAAGAAAACTTTGGGTAGCTCGAAGTCTCGAAAAACAAAGCATATCCCCTGCAGAGGCGCAGTATAAGACGCCACACTAAAATGCGCGACCAACTTGTCCAATAAACAGACAGGGCGCTAATGTGCACCGTAGGTGCGGTGCACCGAAGTCAGAAGCAGAATACTAGGAAAAAGATGAAGGAAACAAAAACATAGCAATTAATGAATTAATAATGAATTAGCAACAATTAATAATTAATTAATAATAACATGATGACACACTCATCTATATAATATAAGCATAACTAATAAAAAACAAACAAAAAATCTGCAAAAATCGTTCATTTCATTCATATCTCTTCTCTTTTCTTTCTTTCTTTGTTTCTTCTCTCTCTTCTTCTTGTTGTGTGTGTGTCTGTGGTTGAAGCGAGAAGTAAACGAGAAGAAGAACAGGAAGCAGGAACGAAGAAGAAGCATGGTTTCAACCAGACGCAACAGTGGATCTTTCTCTAACAACACCAACAAGAGGGCTTCTTCTTCTGAAGACAAAACTCCCTCTCCTTCCCCCAAGCGACAAAAGGTTTTGCCTTTTTCTTTTCCCCTTCTCTCAGTAATCCCTATTTCTCGCTCGATTCACCTCCCTGATTCGCTCCGCTATGCTTTCTCAGGTCGACAATGTTGCTGCCGCCTCGGAGAAACCGATGCCGCCGCCGGAAAATTCCAAGGATTTGGGCATGTCGGAGCCACCCCCTGATCCCGGAGAATGCGAATCTCGAGACGCTCAGATCGCCGACGCCGGCAATCTAGACGGCAAGGCCGAACCCACGCCGCCGATCGCCGATGGTTCTTCTTTGCAGCTAACACTTTTTTTATCATCCGTTTGTTATTTTTTTTTAAAATTTTATTGTTTTGTCGCGTGAAGGTTCTACACCGACTGTGGTTGCTGATAAACCTAGGGGTTCGTTCTCTTCTTGGGCTATATATCAGAAGCAAAACCCAAATTTCGAAGCTTCAGTTCCCTGGTGCAGACTCTTGTCTCAATCTGCGCAGGTAAATTTTTAATGTTTTAATTTTTTGTTATTTTTGTTTCTGAGTTAAATTGGGGGTGACTGCAACTTTTGTTTACTTGGAGTTTAATTTTGTTATTGCTGCAGAATCCGAATGTTTTAATTTGCACACCCAACTTTACTATTGGGTCTAGTCGGGGTTGCAATTTCCCGTTGAAGGATCAGACTATAAGTGGAAATTTGTGCAAGATCAAGCACACGCAGGTACATACATCTCTCGAGTTTGTGATTGTGCGAGGAATCGAAGGGTTTGTTTTTTTTTTCCGAGCACACACCTTGACACTTGCCAATGATTTTTTTTGTGTTGTTGTTTGAGATGTGTGTGAATGCTTGTGCGAAAGTGTGTGCTTGGTTTGCTTCTTTCCTTTTTTTTTCTTTACAGTTGTTTGAGGTAAATATCGTAGGATATGTATGTGCAGTTTGATTACTGTTGTTTCTGGAAATGATCAGCGCGAGGGAAGTGCAGTGGCCGTGCTAGAAAGTACGGGTAGCAAAGGATCGGTGGTAGTGAATGGCACGCTCGTCAAGAAGAGTACCAGCTGTGTGCTTAACTCGGGGGACGAGGTGGTTTTTGGTTTGATTGGGAATCATTCTTATGTATCCTTTTACACTCTTTGCATTCGAATAAGTTGTCAGTCTTTCCTACTACTGTTTTTCTTTTTTTCTAAAAGAGAGTTATCAAAATTTTCTATTTGCTTCCTTGTATGAAGTTATTATGTCCTTTTCTATCTATGTCTGCATGTGGTTCCTTGATTTATTTTGACCTAGATTTTTCAGCAAATAAATCCTGAAGTTGCAGTCAAGGCTGCAGAAATTCAGGGTGGTGTTGGCAAGTTTTTCCAGATTGAAAGGAGGGCTGGAGACCCTTCAGCCGTGGCTGGAGCTTCTATTCTGGCTTCTCTTTCTAGCCTCAGACGGGATCTTACAAGATGGAAGTCTCCTTCACAGACTACCAGTAAACCTCATCAGGGTACTGATGTTCCTAGTCATTCTGTTCTCCCTGATGGTACAGAGTCTGGGCTCGATGGTCTGGAAGGCAACTCTGCTCCAAATATAGCGACAGATAAAGCTGCTGATGTTGGAGCAAGCGACAAGGATTTGCCTATGGATTGCGATTCAGATGATGCTGGCACAGAGGCAGGCAATGTAAAAATCTCTGGGGTGAATGCTTTCCTAGGGCCTTTCTTCAGGATTCTAGCTGGATCTACTTGTAAAGTGAAATTGAGCAAAAGTATCTTTAAACAGGTATTCGAAGAAAGACATGGAACGAGGGATGCGCAAGCTGCATCGACTTCGGGTACTTCTTTACGCACTGCAGTTTTTAAAGAGGATGTTCTTGCTGCAATACTGGATAGGAAAGAAATAGAAGTGTCCTTTGACAACTTCCCTTACTACTTAAGGTATAACTAGTAGATGTCTCAGTCAATTCCCCAGCCTTTTGCCTTTGTTTTGACACCTTAAGTGTTTGGTGAATTTCAAATTATGCTATTCTTTGTTGTTCCTTTCATGTGTCTTATCATTCTCTTTTATTTAAAGATAATCCCCCATTGCATATTTCATGTACGTTTCCTACAAATTAAGTGAACATGCAATTGCATTCTTTAAAATTTATAAAAAAATTAAATCAATCATTTTTAAACATTTACAATTTTGTTTTGTATAAATGGAAATTTTTATATCCTATACTAGATAGATATATGGACTTTACCATGTTAGAGCTGCGTTGCTAAAAAAAGGTTCCATGTGACTAATTTGAATCAACAAGCCAAAAAAATTCCAAGAACAAAGTCACACAATATCAGACACTAATATGCCTGTCTGATTTACAACTCTAGTAAGTGATTTTCATCCTTTGTAGTTTACTGATTTCAACTAACCATTTTATCTAAACTTGTTACAACAACACTGTCAATGACAATAGCTATAATGACAAAATGACAATTAAAGTTTGTTCCCTCTATGTGAAGTTAGGTACTTGAATCAAATGACACTATCATATTCTGTTATTAGATAATATGCAAATGATAATCTTTAAATTCAATTCTTACCCAACCGTATATTTCCTTTGCCCCCTCTTAAACTTGTATTTCTCGTGTTAGGTCAGTAATGAAGTGCTCTCAAAGAGGTCCTTCCAACAAACCCATTTTTTTATTTTGAAATCAACACCTAGTTTATCCCTTATCAACCCAAAAAACCTTGCAGTCTTTTATTCACGCAATATATGTACTAAATACTGATTGAAAGTTCAGTTACTCTTACATTATAGCTGAAATCTGAAGCAGGGATTAAAAATAAATGTCTGTTAAAGAAACAGGTACAATATTATGATATGAGAAGAGAGACTTTTCTGGAATAATGTTTATGTGAATTGAAACGAGATAATGCCACAGGGCTTATAGAGGCAGTTGCTTCGTTTGTATATAATTTATTATTTTCTTTTCAATACTTGCTTTTATTTTACTGTTTTGTATTTGAATCTGTGGCATGCAGTTGGATGCCATATTTTCAGTGCTGCTTTTTTTTTATCAACTATGGTCCAAAATCATTATCTAGCTTTATCTTTTGATGATGTTTTTTTTTTCAATGTGTACTGGTAGGACTTGGCAGTGGCATGACATGTGGTTGTAAATTTTGAAAAAGATTTTAAATTGTGGACTTGGTTTCATTTCTGTTTAATATGATCTTCAATACCTCAGTTTGATGTGGGTACTATAATGAGTTGTTGTAGCCGTAAACCTCGACTGTGAAGTATCTTTTATAGGTTCTTCCTTTTTCAAAACAAATTTAAGAGTTCAAGATGATTTTTTATTTGTCTTGTCCTTCATGCATTTTGCTTGATTGTTTGTTACAGCATCTTGGTTTGGTCATTGATTGCGTTTCTGATCATATTTATATCTTCTTTCAGTGAGAATACAAAAAATGTTCTAATTGCAGCTTGCTTTATACACCTGAAGCATAGAGAACATGCAAAGTACACCACCGATCTTACAACCATAAACCCTCGGATTCTACTTTCAGGACCTGCAGGTGTGTGCGAATTGCATTACTGATCTCCTAGATCTTTTCTTTTCTAATGATTTTTGTTTTGGTTTTGACTTCCTTTTCAACTCACTGTTTCTCTCAATTGCCATTTTTTTTGCAGGGTCAGAAATATATCAGGAGATGTTAGCAAAAGCACTTGCGAAACACTTTGGAGCTAAATTGCTCATATTTGATAGCCATTTGCCTTTGGGTGTAAGATAAAAGTTTTCTTATTGATCTGATGTTCGGATTAATCCATGAACACCTTTTTCATTAATGTGCCATTGAAGGTTATTTTACCTGTAATGCTGGTAATGAATCTTCATTTTTGTGTGTTCATATTTTACAGGGTTTAACATCCAAGGAAGCTGAGCTGCTAAAAGATGGATTTAATGCAGATAAGTCCTGTGGCTGTGCTAACCAAAGTCCTTTAACTACAGACATGGCTAGGAGCATGGATCCACAAGCTAGTGAACCAGATACACCTAACTCCTCAAATGCACCTACTCCATATGGCTTTGAGTCTCAACTTAAGTTGGAAGCTGATAATGTACCATCTACGTCTGGGACAGCTAAAAATTGTGTGTTTAAACTAGGTATGTTTGCTTCATTTCTCTATTTAAGGAGACTTAATTTATTATCACAAAGGTTAATGTTTTTAAGATATAATCCTTCAGGTGACAGGGTAAAATACAGTTCATCTTCTGGGGGAATATATCAGCTTCAGACAATTTCTGCAAGGTACAGGTTTGTGTTAAATCATTCTCCACTGGTTTCTATTTCTCACGATCTCATTGATACAATTGTTATGCGCATCCTTTTGCTTTTATCACATTAACTACAGAACTTAAGTTGTCCAGCAGGATTACCTTTGAATATCTCACTTTTTTTTATACATGATATAGTTGTATACTGTTGTAGCAGGTGTGTAATGTGTTTCACCAAATTTAACAGTCACATAACAGACTACCCAAATTCATGATTGCAACATGGTAACCCAAATCACTTAAAATGATTAATTGCACAACATATGATTTTGTGTGTGAATACAATGTGTTTGACAGCTAGCTAACTATACCAGTTACAGGAGATAAATGGCACTTCAACTTTAGTCATTGCCAATGCCAAAGCTACTATTTTTTGTATCTGCATAAACAGTATTCTGTTCTACCCACTCTAGGTTGAAAATTCAACTTTGCTCAGGGAGAAACGAAAATGAGAGGGATGTATTAGAAATTATTTTTCTTTCTTTTTTGGTAGTCATAAATGTAGGACAAAAAAGTGGAGGTACGCACTTTTCTATTGACCTAATGATTACTTTCAGTTTCTTTAAAATGATATTTACGGATTATGTGAACAACAATAAAAAGTAGTTTTTTTTTCTTGTATATATAGTTTACCAAACGAAGTGAAATTGTTTTTATTTTTGGTTATAATTTTGCTCAGCAATCGCATATACAGGGGTCCAGCTAATGGAAGTCGGGGGAAGGTTGTCTTACTTTTTGATGATAATCCCTTGTCAAAAATTGGTGTAAGATTTGATAAACCCATACCTGATGGAGTTGACCTTGGAGGTTGCTGTGAGGGTGGTCAAGGATTTTTCTGCCATGGTAATGCCTTATCTGTCCTATAAATTATCTTAGATATTTTGTATTTTTATCTACAAACTTTATCTTGGTGGTCAAGGATTTTTCTTCCATGGTAATGCATTATCTGTCTTATAAATTATATTAGATATTTCGTATTTTTATCTACAAACTTTATCTTGGTCCTAGATCTTGAACTTGTCTTTTTCTCATTCCAGTGAATGATCTTCGGTTGGAAAACAGTGGCATTGAAGAACTTGACAAAGTTCTCATTAATACATTATTTGAGGTTACCTTTTACTCCACACTTGGATCTAGTAAATGTAAAATTTCTCTCTAATCATGTTATACCGTCTCTTAATCTTACAATAAGAGGTTGTACATGTTTTTTCAGGTTGTGGTTAGTGAGAGCAGAAATGAACCCTTCATTTTGTTCATGAAAGATGCAGAGAAGTCTATAGTAGGAAATGGAGATCCGTTTTCATTTAAAAGTAGGCTTGAAAATCTTCCGGACAATGTGGTGGTAATAGGTTCACACACTCACACTGACAGTCGCAAGGAGAAGGTAATAATTGTGTGTTTTTTTGTAAGGCTAGAATGGTATAACCGTTGAGTCATTTAAACTTTTCAAGCCATCATGCGTATACTGATTCAGAAAAAGATTTTAATAGCCATGGGGAGAAAATTGAGCAAAGTTCTATTTGCCATACCATTTGGTTTTGTACCTGAATTTATCAGTTTCCAATGATCTGTATTTTTGGTAGCTGTGGGCTTTATATATCTGGTTATATTTGATTGAGAAACTGAGAAAGATGTTGTTTGTCAAAGTAAGATACAAATTGGATATCCTATGTAAATGGTCCTTAGTATTATATTTTCATTCTTGGTCTTAATGAATGTTTATAAGTGATTATGTTATTGATATTTAACTATTTTTTCTTGAAGTCACATCCTGGGGGTTTACTTTTTACAAAGTTTGGCAGTAATCAGACTGCTCTTCTTGATTTGGCTTTCCCGGTAAGAACGTAATCTCCTTTTGAGTATTGTCTTTTTATTTGAAAGAACAGGATTAGATTACCAGTACATACTTTATATGTCTTCTTTAGGCTCTCTGTTACAATAACATCCCTCCCTCATTCTCTCCCACTTTCAGGATAGTTTTGGAAGATTGCATGACAGGGGAAAGGAGGTCCCAAAGCCAAACAAAACCTTAACTAAGCTTTTCCCGAATAAAGTGACAATTCACATGCCACAGGTTTGTATAACATTTTTTTCAAACCAACTACCAAAATTTTTAAGTTGTTGGGTGAAGGTATATGAAATGGTTTTATATTTTATGAGTGCTCACTCAAATTCCCTTTGGCTTGGAGTAATGCTGACATATAATTGTAAATTTCAGTTTCAGTTAGAAAAATGCCAAGGACTAAACTTGTCACCATTATATCTGACAATAGTCAATGTATGTTTCCTGATACAGGATGAAGCACTTCTAGCATCTTGGAAGCAGCAACTTGATCGAGATGTTGAGACTCTTAAAATTAAAGGAAATTTGCACAATTTACGATCTGTAAGTTCTTGCTGAGCTTGTAATTTTAATTCAATTGGTTTCATGGTAATTATTATTTAACCTAACACCTTATATTTGATTTTCAAAAACATTAATTTTATGGATTGAGTTTTTTTAATTATGGATAATGAATCTGCTATTTTTTGTGATATGTTGGGTTTTATATTTAAATGGGTGACATGGGATGGGTGCTAAAAACAAATTGGTTGTTCTGGACCTAAGTAAATTTTGTACAAGACAGTTATTATAATTTTTGAGCTAGTACTTCTTTTAATTGAATATGGATCTAGCTCTTCTGAAGTGAGCAAGTGTGTAAAGTGAGAAAACAAGGATACATTTGATGTTGGTTTTAATTGAAGTGCCTAAAAAATGCATCTAACTTTAAATGATGGCCTTTACTTTCTCACCTTTGCTGTTTGTGCTCTTTCTTACTCAACTTTGAGGGGGACTAAATCGACTGGATATGATATTTAAACTTCTTATTCTGAAGTGTCTGAGCCAAATTTTATTTGGTGTTATCCGCACATAAAATTTATGGTTACATCAATTATGTTGTTGAAAAGAAAGCTTGAATGTAATTTCTCATCATAAATTTGATATTATTTACATCCAAATTAATGTTAAATGTGGTTTGTCCTGACTGATACACACACACTAATCTTTGCTGTTATTATCAACAATGAAAGCCTTATGCCACTAAGTGAGGTTAGTTATATGAATTTCGTGTTGACGTTAGGCTTGATTAAAGATAAAATCTTTACCGAACTGTGAGTTTCCTCTATAGGGAATCCTTCCAATATTCTTCAAGACTCTCCTTTCATCAGTTTGACAGGGTTGAAAATCGTTCAATCTACTTTTCTCATTGGTGCTTTCACTGGCATTCTATGCATGTGTCAGATCCACGATAACCGATCTACTGTAATCGTTTACTCAATCAATGCTACACCAATATTTTCTAATACACAAAATCATTCCATATATCTTGTCATTTCTTATGTTGCTACCCAAGAGTTATTGTTTATAAATAATTTTAGGTTTGTAGTGGAGTCTTTGGATGTTGGAAAAGCAATTATGGCCGTGTAAGGATTAGTCTTCTAAATGATTATAAATGTTGTGTCTTTATGGTACAAGTTTAGATCTCATGTGACAAAGTGGAGACAGGGGCTGCTACTATTTACTACATTCTTGGTATTACTGCCATTGTTTTTAGTTGAACCTTTTGTTACTCGTGTACTACCCTTGATCACTAGCTGCATAAGTTATGGACTCAAAATTAAGGGGTGAAGTCATGGCCCACAAAGACAATTAAATAACGTAGTATGAAGTATGAAGAGATAGGAATTATGTAAGTTTCTTAATGGAACTTTAACCTGGGTGTAGTATTAATGATGCCAGTATAGTTTTCGGTAGTTAATTCCTTGTCTCTTTTAGAAATTAGCGGAATAGCATGCATTTAGTTTTTCATAGGAGTTAAGACAGTTTTGTATTTAGAACTTTGCATCCCATTACTCAGCCTAGGAAATAGTACCCTTTTTATGTATAATGTGTATGTTACTCTGTTTAACATATGGATAAGGGAGTTTTCATTTAGTAACTTCATGTTAAATGTCCCGCTCTAGATTCTGACTCAAGGGAAGCGAGATTTAGATAGGGAAAGTTATTGCAGTTAGTTAGAAGGGATTAGTTAGTTTGTTGGGGATATTAGTTTAAAGAATAGATGAGAATAAGGATGGAAGGGGCATCGAGAGAATTAGAATGTTTCTAAGGGTTTGGAGAAGAATTCATTCTACCATATTCAATTGTTCAATAAAATAGTACGTTTTTGGGTGTTTGTGGGTCTTAGTTAAATAAGTAGGAGGGCACAAAGAGAAGAGGAAGCATTCTAAAATATTATTATGGCATTTGGGAATTGAACAAATGATAGAAAGGCCCCCCCTTGTGATTAATCGCTTAAATACAGAAGCTTCCTATTCTTATATTCCGTTACTGGTTTTCAAACAACTCTTTCGTACATTCTTTCAGCTATCATTCTGTTTCTTCTTTTAGTCTCCTTAAATAATTCACCATGTTTTATACATTTAATATTTGACCATGTTGGCTATGTTGATTGTAATTGCTTTTATGATGTACTAAATTGTTTCTCATAATTATAGGTTTTGAGCCGCTGTGGGGTGGAATGTGAAGGACTTGAATCCTTGTGCACTAAGGATCAAACTCTTAGTATTGAAAGTATGTTCTACCAGTAAGTACGTGCTTAAGGTTTTACTATTAAAATCTCTTCTATATAAGTTTTGCTATATTGCAGATGCAGAAAAGATTGTTGGTTGGGCTATAAGCCGTCATCTCATGCAGAATGCTGAAACTGATCCTGATGCAAAGCTTGTGTTGTCTTGTGAGAGGTAATTATTTAATATAATGCACATATATAAAACAGCTAAAGGTTTTGTTATTAATCATTAGCTATTTTGTATTCTGCCAGCATCCAGTATGGAATTGGGATCTTACAGTCTATCCAGAATGAGTCAAAAAGCCTGAAAAAGTCTCTTAAGGTTATTGTTATGAACTTTTGCTGCTTTGATTGTGGGAGACAGTGACATGCAGTAGTTTGTTCCCAACTTATTAATTGGAAGCTATTCTGTTTATAGGGTTTAACCATTTTATTTCACTAGTGCTGTTTTCTGAAATATCCCTCTTATGTTTTTGAAATCAGGATATTGTAACAGAAAATGAGTTTGAAAAGAGGCTTTTGGCTGATGTTATTCCACCTAACGACATTGGTGTTACTTTTGATGATATTGGTGCTCTTGAAAATGTCAAGGACACATTGAAGGAATTGGTTATGCTTCCTTTACAGAGGCCCGAGTTATTTTGCAAAGGACAATTAACCAAGGTTTTACTTTACAGATTCAAATACATTCTATTGTTTAACATGCATTCCCCTTTGTCTACTGACTGTTGGAGTTAGTTTCTTTCCCTGCTTTTCACTAGTTTCTTTTTGCTATTTGAGATGAAACGGAAAATAAATAATCTGACCCTGCTCATGATGTCTAGTCTAAGTAGTCCTTTAAATGTGTGGCATGGGGCCTCTCCACAAGGTATTAAAAGTTTCCTTGAAAGCTTAGGGAGTATAGTATCAGTGATAGCAATTTTGGTGCTGTCTCCTGAATACTGAAATGATTTTTTACTTAAGTAATAATAATAATCACAAATATTAAAATAATGTAGAGTTTTAGTCCCCTCCTTGTCAAAATGTTTTACTCATTGGATTTTGTGATTCTGATTGACTTCCATGCAGCCATGCAAGGGCATCCTTTTATTTGGCCCTCCTGGAACAGGCAAGACAATGCTTGCAAAGGCAGTTGCTACTGAAGCTGGTGCAAATTTCATCAACATTTCCATGTCAAGTATCACATCTAAGGTTGGGTTTGTTTCACTGGGTTCATTTAAACGTTTGCTATGCTATCAGTTACCTTTTCTTTTTAACTGTGCTCTTTTCCAATTTTGCTTCAGTGGTTTGGTGAGGGTGAAAAATATGTGAAAGCTGTTTTTTCCCTGGCAAGTAAAATTGCTCCTAGCGTGATATTTGTTGACGAAGTAAGCCTTTTGCATAAATGTTTTTAGTTTGTTTTAATTTATCAGCTGAAAAATAAAATCAGTGAAAACTAGTATGGCTTCTTGTATAGGTCGATAGCATGTTGGGCAGGAGGGAAAATCCTGGGGAGCATGAGGCCATGCGAAAGATGAAAAATGAATTCATGGTAAATTGGGATGGCTTACGCACAAAGGATTCAGAGAGGGTTCTGGTGCTTGCAGCCACTAATAGGCCTTTTGACCTAGATGAAGCTGTCATAAGGAGGCTGCCTCGGAGGTGAACACCATGTTCAACTGCACTTCAATTCCTTCTAGTTTTTATTTGGGAAGAGTGGGGGTCTTAATGGAACTAATAAATGTGTGGTTTTTCTTAATCAAATTGGTGTTCTGCAGGTTAATGGTAAATTTGCCAGATGCTCCAAATAGAGCAAAAATATTGAAAGTTATACTGGCAAAAGAAGACTTGTCTTCTGGTCTTGATTTGAATGCAATTGCAAGTATGACTGATGGATATTCCGGAAGTGATCTTAAGGTTTTGGACATTCTTTTTTACCTTGTACTCATTTTAAATTTAAGGTTATGGGTGCCTTCATGCTTGCGCTTTTATTGTAGAATTTGTGTGTAACTGCTGCACAGCGGCCCATTAAAGAGATATTAGAGAAGGAAAAAAAGGTATGCCTAGTTACTTTGGAGTTCTACTTTTTATATAGTAAAGATAGTTAGTCAGAATGGTTTGAGCCTGATCAATCAATTATGCTTACATTATAATTTGATGCATGACAGGAACAGGCTGCTGCTCTAGCAGAAGGTAGAGCTGCTCCCGCAAAGTGTGGAAGCAAAGATATCCGATCTTTAAACATGGAAGATTTCAAACATGCACATCAACAGGTATATGAAAAGGATCTCTTTCATATGAAAAGCCTCCCTCTCTCTTGAAATAGAAATATAAGTTTGTCATGTTGAAACAGGTCTGTGCAAGCGTTTCGTCTGAATCTGTAAATATGACCGAGCTTCAACAATGGAATGAACTATACGGTGAAGGTGGTTCAAGAATAAAAAGAACACTAAGCTATTTCATGTGAGAAAACCCTTTGTACAAATGTTTTCCAATTGCTGCCCCTCATGTCCAGAAGCCTCCAGTATTTGTAGTTTTGTGCCGGCCTCATGACGCTTGCAGGGCTTGATGCCGAGCTATTTCGTTTATAAGATGAAATATAGGTTTTTCGAGTATTTTTTTATCCTAACCTGTGGGATACTGAGTTTTGAAAGGAGTGGAGCCTTGCAGAATAGTGCCCAGGCTCTGCTGCATCTATTTTGTTCCTCATCCCCTGGCCGCCACCTCTGAAAGGATGTGTGTTGAAAATGTCTCTACCAAAATCCCTGTGAAACCATTTATTGTCCCTCCTTATGGAAACAATAAGCTTTTAGATCATCATCCCTGCATTCTGTCTTATGTACATATTCATCATATCATACAAACCCCTTAGTTCAATCTCCTTGAGAATGCAACTCAATGCAATTTTATCCAACTTTCAATACTTTCATTATTCGGAACACCTATTTATCACAAAAATGCCGTTTTGCATATTAATTCCAACAAATACATTTATCTCATACATGTAGCTTTTATTTAATGATCATGATTTCTAACACCGCGTTAAAATTTGTGAACACTCAACATAAAATCAATAATGAGTGTATCTTAACTAGTGAGTTTACTGGTTGACGGAAGAAAGTATGAAATATTATCATGCTTTGAACAAACTGACAAAATACATGTCTAAATTATTTCCATTGTGATTGTATGGATTAGGTGTTTTAATCCCTGAATTTTCTTAAAATCTTTCTCGAGACCCTATTTTCTATGATTTTCATTAGCGGTTTTTAGTGTAAAACAACAAAACTTCTTCTTCCTGCACCCCTATAAGTTGTTGCCGTACCCCCTATGAATTTCGTAATTCCAAAAATACTTCGTGTATTTTCATATTTATCTACTTTTTAGATTAATAATCTGAAAGTTTTTCTGAGATTAACTGTTG
>Ga0123341_1003821_pt1 | contig 13039 bp, 8 predicted proteins | sample Turbeapinknodule_FD_89959 | JGI IMG/M metagenome (GOLD analysis project Ga0123341, IMG submission 89959) | Root nodule microbial communities of legume samples collected from Mexico - Turtle bean Mexico pink nodule | ecosystem: Host-associated > Plants > Roots > Nodule | place: Mexico: Nepantla... | reverse complement strand
TGCCTATATAATTTTTATATTTTAACTTGATCGTCGATTAATAAAATATATCAGTGATTTTAAAGTAAAAAGATATTAAATTGCAAGGAGTACTTTTTTAAAAAAAATCAAAATTGTATTTAATTATTTTTAATAAGAATACACAGTTTTTAAGTTTCTTGAACAGAAAAGAAAATCACGGATATTTTTTATTGAATTTTCCATCGTACATTCATATTAATATTAGATAAGAGACGTTAACAAAATGTTTACAATGAAGAAGAGAAAAAAAGGAAAAGATGATAGCATTGTTTTTGCTGAATTTAAACAAAAGATAATGACTAATATGGGTGGTGTTATTTTCATCTAATACTTGAATAACCTCATTATACGATACGACTTTACTACGCTAATAAAAAAAATTAGTAAATATGTTGTTCTAAATATTTTACTATAACTAATTAAAGTTTATAATTTTTAACAAATTTTGGTGAATAAAAAAAAAGCAAAATATGCGTTGATATGTTCTTTTCTTTTCTTTTCTGCAGACACCATCTTCGTTCTCGAGTACGCATTAGGTAATTCCTTGGCATTGATAATTACCAAATGCCCATGACTAATTTTTTCTATTTGCTGTATCTAGTGTCTTGAATCACTTTAATATACTTTCACTTTTTTTCAAACTTGGACAACTCACAATTGTTGATAAAAAAAATTCAAAGAGAATGACGTCGTTGGGTCAAATATCTTACCATTAAACTTCTCTCTTTTTTCATAATTTTGAATACTATCCATGTTTTTATTTTGTACTTTTCAATGCTACAAGTCTGGATATCAACACACGCCACCTAAAACAATAAGGCAAAATAAAAACCATGATGCCTTGCCCCATTAAATTTACTATTTTATCAACATATCTCAACCTTCTCATGGAAAGACACTCGTCAATTGTTACCCTGTGTTGATGTGGCTTTACATGAAATAATATGCAACTCATGCTTCAGAAGTTATATATTAGAACATTTAATGGAGATCTTGGACACATTGCGTGTAATCGTTTTAGAGATTAAAAGGACAATTAACAATAAAAAAAGGGAGGCCAATTTAGAGCCAATGACATGCCTTTACACTTTGGGCACTGTGGGTGAAAGGCATTACAAAAGCATGGAGCAAACTCACTCAAATATATTGCACTTTTCCATCATCGTATAATTACACCACTAACAGCTTTTTCTTCTCCTTATTGTTTCCTTTCCTTTGTAAACTGAAGAAAATTTTGGATGCATGCTTTATTCTTTATGTACCGAACGAACGATTTCTTTTATGGTTATACTAGGAACAGAAATATATTTAGAAGCTGATAATAATAAGGAAACAGGACTCTCAAAGCTACGCATTTTGATCTGGAGTGCGCAAGAGGATAATGGAGGAATAACTAAGCATGGGATACATATTGGCGTCCAGAAAGTGAGCATACTGTTGCATAGCAATGTCTCTTCCAGGAAGGTCAGGGGTGAGGAAATCAAATGGGATAGGCTTGCTGGTATCTACAAGAGGTTCCCATCTGTATCCAGGACGCTCTGGCAATGTAATTGTGAAGGGTAAATGACTCATATTGAAAGCAACGTAAATCTCTCCCTTCACCGAGTCTACCTGGATTCGAGTTCATGCCAAAAAAGGGTATTAGTCACTAGTGAAGTATCCAATAAAAGAACGTATAGGATTTAACATTCTCGTTAAGACAATTACTAGTAAATGAAAAAACTGAGATTAAAAGTTCTACTGATGCTAATCTGAGCATGACATTGACAGCTTTGTATGAGGGTATTGGTTTAAGTCCAGGAGCAGCTCAGCCTATATTTTATACCGCGAGGCAATATACCACATTCGATTATTTGGACTTTCAAAATCAAAATTGGGGCTAAGAATAAATTCTTCTACACGTGTTCAAATAGGAACCAGAGAAGTAGCAAACAATCATACAGGAGTTTGAAGTCAACTCGCCATATTTGTTCTGCCAGCCAATCTTAATGTTCAGAGGAGACTGCTAACCGTACATTATTTGTCCTTACAACAGAAGCACCATAATTATTCCTCAACCCAGCTAGGCAGGCACATACTGCCATTGCCAGATGCTGAGTTTTTCTGGTAGACTTCAACTCGGACTCAAGGTTTAGTTACTGGAAATACGTCCAAATTTCACATTTATAGGCCAAGGTTAAAAGAAATAGATCCTAAGATGTGATTCTTATAGCCTTTCACCAGTAACAATTCTTATACAAAGCAATATGGCCAACAAAATCATCTTACCAAGGTAAAAGCCACAAAACGGCTAGTTTCGGACCAGTCTGGCATTCCAGGAAAATGACCATGCCACTGCAGCCTCTCTGAAGTTGGGAAATCATCTAAGCCTAGCGATTCACATTCCCTGCAGGATTATAACGTTGAAATAAGAGAAAAATGCAAAAGTCCAACCAGAAAGCAATTAAGCTGAAGAAGTACTTACTGGCGAAACTTAGTCACAAGGCAACAAAATCTGAAAAAGTCTGATGAGGACTCTTCCTTTTTGTCCCATTGGAAGTAATTAAGCTGCAAAAAGGTTGAAATCAATAGGATTGAATATATGGTGGGGAGTGCATTGAAAATTCTTAGTAGATAAGAGGATCACATAATTATCATGACAATAGGTATTGTTGTTTCCGCCTTTTGTGTGTCCATATTCATCGCCCATATATATCATTGGAACTCCCTGATAAGATAAACTGAAAGTCAGTAAGCAGAATTCGGGATGCCAACATATATATAAGTAAAGAATAATTTGATCAATTAAAGGCCAACAGCATTAAACTACAGTAAGTTTACATTTTAATTGCTTCTCCATCTGCTTTATAAAAGTCATATTATATTTAAAATCCAACTAATTACCACATTCCCCAATTATTGAAGTAGCAAACAATACTTTATAGTACCCTTAAATGAGTCTTTATATGTGCTTCCACACCATATAGAGATGTACAAAGCAAAACTTATTACTAACTAACATGCAACACAAAGAAGTCCTTTCAGTCCAAAAAAATTTGAAAAAGAACTATTCTGTTAATTGGGCCTTACCTGGGAAACCATGAGAGAGAGAAACAAATTCCGCATTTGTCGTTTCCTCAATTTCTTCACTGAGGTACTGACAAACTCCCCCTCCTGCATTAGTTACAAAAATGGAATTAACATTTAATACAAAGTTCATCCATGTAACTTTACATAAATATTCTAATACTTTGAGCAAAAGTTGTTTTAAGGACCCCCATAAACAGTAAGTGTAGAAATGCATAAACATATAGGGGGTAATAGAAGAAAACTTAAAAACCCAGTAAAGGCCCTGCAGATATCAGGCAGGAAATGGGGCGAACGCAAATTTTCTGGACTTAAAGCCTAGTGCACAATCTAAACAAACTTTTATTTCAAGCAGACAGTAGCCACACTATATTTTCGTAGTAAGAAACACAATCATATAGAAAACATGATGATGGGTCAGAAGTTAGAAAACATTGTCCTATAGCAGTTAAAGGACCTCATTCATAAGCAATGGCTGATCCCCATTCCAAGGTACGGGGGCAGTTTCCCCCACAAAGCAATTTTTTTACTTTAATATATTTAATAATTTTTATATTTGTCGATTAAAAAAATTGGTGATTTTGCATTCATTAGACAATTCCTTTAAAATGAATGTAAAAAGTTATAAGAGATAAAAGAGAATAGTGTTTAATTTTACCACTTTACCTTTCTATTTCTTTTATAGTATTGACAACGCAAAAATCATACAACATTCTTATAATATGAAAATGTGTACAGGATAATTGTAATTTGTAGAAGCTTAGGTATTTAAAAAATTTATCATGTCATGACGTTATCTTATGTTGTAAAAGCTTGAAATATTATTCTATATTCTAAATTTTTACTTTGCCCCCTACTAAACGAAAAGTTATGGATCCATCACTGTTCATATGATACATACAATTAATGGAGAAAGTGGAGAAAGAAGAATCAAGAAAAGCTTTGTAGAAGGATTCTAAGCAAAGTTTAGAATGATGGGAGTACACTGGACAAGTTTGTGTCAGTGAGTATGAAATCTGTGACTTACTATGAAAGAAAGACTATATTAGCCCCATGGAGCCTTTTTATTCATTTTCTGTGAACAATTTTGACCTACATATTACAACTCATCTACATAAATCTAGTACGTCCAATTCATAACTGCTGAATATTGGGCTTTAGATCTTTCCATGGACACTGTAATATTAATGGCATTCAGGTTGCTTAAAAAATATTGAGATGAAGAACCTGCATTCATTGGAAGGAAAAGTAAAAGGAAGACACTTTAAATGCAACTCTGAAGCAGGTTTCTAAACATATACCTGTCCACAGTTCCAGCTATTATTATGATTTTCTCCATCATTATTGTCTTCTCCATTTGACAAATTATGCTTGTTGGTATAGGTCACCAAATCAGCTAGCGTGAACCCATCATGAGCACATACAAAGTTAATACTATTCCACGGTTTTCTTCCTCCTCCCTGGACCAAAGATACAAGTAATGTAATCTCCACTACAAGCAAGAAGAAGGCACAAGAAAAGAACATGGCAATAAAATACCTAAAGATACAAAATTTAGCTGAAATAAATACTAATGTCATGAGCGATAACAAAATATGTATCGAGCAAATCTGAAGACAGCCAAACAGGATGTTTTCTGTACAAATTGGGAAAAAAAACAGACCCATTGAAATAATAATGACACAATAAATCAATAGTAATTATCACAATAGTAAGAGTATATGTGGGAGTTTATATACAAAAGAAACAATTGTTGTAGTGTGTCAAATGAGACAGCAAATAAACCTGATATAAATTAGGACTCCCACAAAGGCATTCAGCAAATGCTCCAGCAAAGCCATCTGTACCCTTGATAAACTGGCGCACCGTGTCTCTATACTGCAAAACATTAGATAGTTCATAACTCATACGCATCACCACAAATACACTGTATAATTTACAATTTGTGGATCATGTATTTATTCAGAACATATGTGAGCATATTGGTTAAAGAAACATACATAAATGGAAAGCAAAGAATTAACATGGTTGGGGGGAGCTTGCAGAGGAGTGAAAGCATTTGGTTGAAGATAAACAGTTCATAGACTTTGGTTAAATTCTCAGCGTTTTAGCTTGCGTGAAGGAAATCAAGAATATTCTCATTAAATGCATACATATGACCATTTCTCCCGTTGTCCTAGTAATTGATTGTACATATTGCAGACTGGTCTGGAAAAGGAGAGAATTCATTGTAGTTTAGTGAAAAAATAATTGACCACATTTATGCCAAGTTCATAGTCCAACCTTTTATTCAAGATTGATTTGAAAAAAGCCATGCATGACACTTTTGTGTAGTTTACAGTGATCCACTCATTAAATAGCAGATCCTGTCATAAATTAAAATTCGGGAAATAAATATTGAAGACATAAATTACATACAAAGTTTAACTGCATTTCAGTGTTGACAAGTTCATATAATTTAAAACCAGGTCATTTTCAATAAAAGTGGAACCTGATGCAATTATTCTTGCAGTTTCACTTAAATAGGCTACAACAGGATGCATATAATATGATGCAATAGAACTGATGCTGTTATGATATTTGTGTCTTTTGTTATCAAGTTCTCTTTTTCCAAAAGATAGGTCTATTTCAAGCTGTGCTACTGAATGCTTTTGTTACAGCAAAATAACAGGGTTAGAATCCAACAGTTATGTTTGCACTGACCTTCCCATTCCATTCTGACCAAATACCCCAGTGAGGGAAAGTGCCAACTTGGTAGAGGCCTCCAGCATCCCAGGCTTCAGCTATAAGCTACATAAGAGAAAATTATGAAGCTTGGCCTGTTAGCTAACTGCTTCCAAATGAGTGAAAAACTAATCTAAAAAACAGATAATGATGATTGCAATCAACCAACAAAATACTAAAGCATGACCAAGTCCAGTGAATTGTGTTAGGCACACAATATAGATGAGGGTGAGGCAAGACAGTACACATCACCTAGAAGGAAACACTACTTTAAATAGCTGCCTTTAACCTGTGACATTCTAATTCAAAGGTGAGATAAGGTAATAAAGACCAACAGTTAGCACCTATTGCAAAACAAATAGCAGCTCAATCACCTAAATAATTTCTATGACCAGTTTAGCTCATCTCTTTTTAAATTACCCAATAGTATATTCGTCTATTTAAATCAATGGACTTTCACTTGTGATACAAGTTCTAAAGCTTAAGTATATTAGAGTATGTACTTAGTGTTAAGATCTTTCAATGGGGATATACCAAGGAGATTTGGTACCAATGAGCCATGAGCAAAAACCTTAAGCCAATAGGTTTGCGGATATTTTCTCCTTATATGTTGCTCTTCTTGTTCATTTTTATCCAATGTGGAACTTTTAACTCACACTTGGCTCTAACAATCTCACCCTCTAGTGTCAGTCTCTTTCACATTAGTACATTCATCTCAAGTCAGGAAGACTTTCGACACAAGAAATCCACAAACCTAGAATTTTTCACCCACTTTATATCATACTCATCTAAGTCAGTCACCAAGACGAACCAATGACTTTGATACCTATATAAGAGATCACTTAGTTATATTTTCTATGTAAATATTGTATGTACATAGCTAGAGGTGTTAGTTATTTATTGCCAACAGCTATCTCTTGTATCAATGAAATAAAACAACAGCTATCTCTTCTGTTGTAAGCAATTAGCTATAAATACACTTGTAAGCTTCCTCTTTCACAAGTTAATAAGATGAGTATAGTTCAGTTTGTTACAAACTTCTCTCTCATTCAGTTTCTTTTACATGGTATCTAGAGCTAAAAGAAATTCGGACAACTATTTTCACAAATTCGGGTTCTCTTCAAAACGTCTTATTTTCTCTCTATGGCTTCCGCATCACAATCCTTTCAAAACTTCATTATTGAGAAGCTTGATGGTTTGAATTATCTCCATTGGAGGAAACATGTTGAATCGGAGATCAAACCGGATAAGTTTTAATGATTTGTCGTAAATCTGGTAGTTCCACCATGTTATCTCATTGAAGAGGATTCCAACATTTGATCATGTTAATCTTCAGTATGTGTTGATGATATAATAATCACTAGGAGCTCCATTGCTCTAATTTAGTAGCTTAACTCCATGTAGCCTTTTCTCTCAAATAATTGGTTATCTAAATTATTTTCTTGGTCTTGAAATCAAATATTTACCTGATCATTCTATTTTGACTCAAAGTAAATGCATTTGAGACTCATCACAAAGCACGTGTGGAAAAAGTTCATTCATTTCTTTCCCTGTGGTTTCTAATAGCAAATTATCTAAATTTGGGGCTGATCTCTTTCTAGATCCTACTTTATATTGTTTAGTGCTAGGTGCTCTGCAATATCCCACTCTCAACCAGACTAGAAATCAGCTTGGTTGTTAACAAATTATACAACTTTATGGTCAAACCACTGGAATCATTGGTTTTTCAACTGAACTATACTCATATTTATATGTACAATCCCAGATAACTTACAGAAAATCCCAATTTCCAATCCAACAGGGTCCGTACTATCATTTTGGTGAAATCTGTTTATTTCTTGGAAATTACCTTAAAAATGATTCCTTCATTTCAGATGTTACTTTGGTACACTTCAAAAATTATTTTGGAAAGCATGGAATTAGGGATACATTGTATGTCCACAAACTGATAACAAACAAAGGTACACAATTGATTGAAAAAAAATTAAGTTGGAAAACCTTCACTCCACGAAGTATAGGATCGTTACTGATCAAGTCAATTAATGGTGGACTGCCTAGAGGGGTTCCAGTTGTCAGCAAGTCACCTTCTATTGGAGCACCAAATACATTAGTTGCATCCCAGAGACTGGTAACAAGCAAGGAGAGGAAATAAAAACAGTAAGATATATCAGTCTCCAGAAAATTTTTAGAAACAATGCACTATATACTACCTGCTACTCCTGGTCATAATGGAAGCAAGATCAAAGCGAAAACCATCCACATGCATTTCCGTAACCCAATATCTATTGCACAAGACAAAAAAGTAAAATCTTCAATTTAGCAACTTGTAATAAACCCAAGTAAATAACAATTGAAACAAATCTCACCAGACTGTAATAAACTGAAAGAATATAAATCATGTACTGCATAAGAGTAAAAGGTATGGCATTGTTAACCTAAATTATATAAGTGAAACGCCCATAGGCATGAAAGTCAACAATCTTTAAAGAACTGATTTTAAATCAAGAATTGAGACATATAATATACAGAAAGAGTTTTAATATTATTTATAAAAAAATCCACGAGAAATATATTTCATATTCATTGAAATCATACCTTAAGCAGTCCACTATAAACTGCCGGACAACTGGATGGCTACAATTGAATGTGTTCCCACATCCAGAATAGTTATAGAACTCCCCCTAAAAATTCATAAAAGTAGATCTACTAAATCTATTTACATTAACCGTGATATATAATTAGAATTAGAAGAAAAAAAAGCTTACAAGAAGAAATTCAAAAAAATTGAAAATATTCAGAGCTACAAAAACCTAATCTGCAAAATTAACTACAATCTATAAGAAGTAAAGACGCAGACCTTAAACAAAATTAGAGTTTTATTCATATCAGAAAAATTGGAAATAGTTTTACCAAGAATCCCCTTCTTATAATTATACTACCTTCAAGTGTAATATTTGAGTTCTTCCTCTTCCAACAACAACAAAAGCCTTTTCCAACTCGATGGGAAAGTTTTGAGTGATTACAAGGCTTGAAATTTTTTAACTGATGGGCCATTTACAGTAAATAGGAGAAGGAAAAAAGTGGAAGGGACAGTTGAATCAGCTAAGAGAGTCAAGGAGTTGGGCCTGATAATCAAGACCTACGAGTATATGAGAGAAAAAAGAAACTGGAAAAAAAAGGAGGTTGTGGAGAGAGAAAAAATAACAGCGAGAACAGGCGGCATCAGAGGAGTACAAGAAGAGGGGTTCTGCTAATGATTAAGAAGAGGAAAACTAAAGGAGGAGGAATGGAATGGCACGGTAGAGTGTTTGAGGATTACAGATGGTCCAGTAGTCTTTTGACTGACTAAGGGAATTTTCCCTGTAATTTGGCAATTATTTCATATTTTTCATAGTATATTACTGTTCTGTTTATCCAAGGAGCTGAGTTCTGCTAGAGAAATTCAGTCTTAACCCCAACTTACTAAAGGAAACAGGGAGCAAATTGAACTCACCTTGGGTGCTACCATGTAATAAATACTGTTGTCAACACCTCTGAAAGAAATAATGGGACCATCCTCATTCCCTTCAGCTGTATGATTGAAAACAACATCCATGATAACCTGAAGCAATGAAATCATAATTTCATTTAAAAATAAAAAAGAAGCAGAAAGGAGTGAATGAAAATATATATTTTTTGTAACCTCTATTCCTCGTTTGTGTGCCTCTTTGATCAGGAATTTAATTTCATTAATCCCATCACGGCCACAATTTCTTATGCCTGCAGATGAGTATCTGATCATTGGAGAGAAAAAATTGATGGTTGAATAGCCCCAAAAATTGACCCTACAGCAAAGGATAGCATTATCATATAGTTAAGATAAACACTAAGCGAAGTAAAAAAAAAAAAGAATTGTTAAAGAGCCACATATGTACCATTCAATGAAATCATGAAGTAATCAAAATAAGCTATCAGGTTGGAAAGAAAATACGATATAGAACTTCACAAGATGTGAGACATCAGGGGTTAAAAAAGCAATCTTAAAAATGAATACCAAAATATGACTACAAGTTAGGGCTACTCATGGATAAGTTATTTCAATAACTTAACCATAATCATATAATACCCAATATGACCAGTGGTTATTATAACTAAACTATAATGAAGTATGAAAATCTGGCTATATAACTAGCTAAATAACCAGGTATATATCCCTAAACCAGTTATATAGCCAGTTCTGGATATCTAACAGGTTTCAAAAAATATTTTTCATATTTAGTACATTTTCACAACTAATCATTGTTCATGTTTAATTAAAATTGATTTTAAAAGGAAAAAATTAATTATTAATTTAAGATTAAGAACTGATTTTGGAGATATAACCACTTGTCGTGTGTTAATTTTATCCCCATTTTTAATTAACTGGTTAAGTCATAACCAGTTAATTAAGCTTATAGTTATTCTTCTATAACCGATTATTAAAATCACCCCTACTAGAAGCTGACTAGAAGATTCCAATATAACCAGAAGTCAATGATAATAATAAGTATTCCATCCACAAAATAACTCCCTTACCTGTAGTCCCCTTGTACAGAATTGTAACTGGAGTATTCCAGCTCATTGAATTCATGACATGGCATTAATTCAAGACAATTTACCCCAAGTTCCTGCAAAAACAAATAAGGCCAAATGAAAACAGTTTCACTATGGATTAGCAAACATTTTATACATTCATATCTGCTTTGTGCAGTAGCGCAATATAGAGGCAAAACAAATAATGTAAAACACCAAGCTCGTGAAAAAAAAATATTGTAGATTCAACAGCATGGGAGAATAATATGGGTGATGAACCTAGATGACAGTATGCCTGTCTACCCCTGACCATGACTCCAATTCAAGTTCATTTAAAACCATGCATTGTGTTATCTTGCTGAAAAGTACGTCTATGGCTTAGATAAAGACACAATTCTTTCCTTATACCGTTGAGGATTTCATTACCATTAGTTCAGAAATGCACAATCTATTAGATTCAACAAAAAAATTTAAAAAAAAAATACTGGACTACTTTAACATAATAAAGATTGGTATAAGTGTCACAAGGAACTCTTCAAATTATCTTAAAAAATTATCAGAAACTTCACCTTTAAGTGGTCAAGCTTCTCCACCACACCAAGATATGTACCAGGGAACTTGGTGTTGCTCGACTCATGCTTTGTGAACCCTCGCACATGCATCTCATATACAACAAGATCCTTTTGTGGATACTTCAGAGGCAAATCTCCTTCCCAATCAAACTAAACAAGTTGCACAACATGAATAAAAAGTGAAATATAATTTCCAAAAAGTTACAGTACAAACGAAAAACCATTAAAACAAATAAAGCACCTCATCATGATCAGAAGGTACCATGCCAGCCATCTGGGGCCAGCAGTTACCATTAGGCCCCAAAGCCCCAAACTCCCCTCTGCTTATTACTGCCTAGAGAAATGGGTAATATATGATTAGGTCCACTCCAATAACTAAAAAAGAAAACACAAAAAAAACATCAATAGATGGAGTTTTGTTGCCCCACTCTTCACCAGCTTTCCAATTTTACAAAATAATCAAAACAAGAAGAGTGCAAACTGCAGAGGAACTAACTTTTGCATAAGGGTCCAACACTATACGAGAAGAGTCATAGTAATGCCCCTCCAGAGGAGAAAACTTGCCATCAAATTTGTATCCATAAAGCATGTCACTAAAATCTCCTTTCAGGAAAACATGCCAGATGCCTCCAGTCTTATTTATCAACGGATCAAGAGGTACAGACTCCGTCACTCGATTCTGCAACAAATAAACTCGAACTGTCAACACCCACAAACTCACACCGAATTACGTTTTCAGAAGCTTTAGCGTGTATTTAGTTGATCCTTCCCAGAACTAAATTGGAATAAAAGTGATTTTAAAGTGAAGTGATTTATTCCTAAAGCAAGTTAAGACTACAACAACTCAGAATAAAATTTATTACTTAAATTGCTTCAGGTTGAGACCTAGAAACGTTTCGTGGACAAGAAACAAAACATGCAAACATTTTAACGTGATTTTAGAGCATCGAACGTGAATCCAAATCCACAATTGGATTATTAAACTCATTCTCGGAAATTGGGAGATGCAGAGAGGAGTGACTCACATTCTGAAAATCGGAGAGAGTAAACAAACAGAGAGTGGCGGAGAATGCGTTGAGAGAGTAAATGGCGAAATTGACCCCTCCGTCTCGAACGGTGGCACCGAAGGGGGAAGCGTAGCCTCTGGAAACTTGAAAGAGACTCTCCAATTGCGGCTTTTCCACCACCGCGGTTTCGGTGTCCACAGCGCCGCCATTCCGAGCAGCGCGAGTCCTCGCCACTGTGCGAATAACGGAATCGGTCTCATGCAATTGGGAGAATCTGTAGTTGGCCAGAGAAACTCTAACCGTGAGAGCGCATTGAGGGAGGATGGTGAAGGTGGGAGCAGAGAGTGAGGGCAAAGAGAAGCACTTCATTGGCGTGAATCGTTGATCAAACAGGTGCGGTGCAGGGGTTTCAGAGATGTGGAGTGTGATGAGTTCTAGCGAGGGTGAGGGATACTATGGACATTGCTGAATTGAAATATCAACATGCTACTTCTTCATCATCATCATCGTTTCTTGAACTGAACACATTTTCTTAACGCATATTCGACGCCTTTTCAATTCAGACAAATGACGTGTTTGTTCGCGATTTCTGGTGGGCGCCACCACCTTCTATTCTTTGCCACCGCTTGTTTGTTACTCGCGCTGCACTCTGTTTCGGAAATAATGTTTTGAAGAGGAGTGGTTCTTGTAAAGTATTTTGTTAAGGACTCCTTCTTCTTTCCCCGCATATTTCTCCACTGCACCCCTTTTTTTTCTAAATTGCTCATTTTATCCTTTTTTATTTACTTATAAGTCATTCAACCTTCAAAATATTCATTCATGTCCTCCATTATTATTCTTAACTGTGAAGGTTTTACGGGGGTACAACATAATAATTTCATGAGTTATGAATTATACAATTTTAAAGACAATTATTTTAAATTATATAATTAGTAATTATAATATATTGATTTTTAGATTGTACAAGGGATAAACACGCCTCTAGAATAATTTCAAATGGTGTAATCCATAGTTATAATTTTAATTTTTTATTATAAAATTTGTAAGTTATTTCTCGAGCCCTCAAATCTAACAATATAATTATGATTTCTAAATTCT
>Ga0123341_1003818_pt1 | contig 13043 bp, 12 predicted proteins | sample Turbeapinknodule_FD_89959 | JGI IMG/M metagenome (GOLD analysis project Ga0123341, IMG submission 89959) | Root nodule microbial communities of legume samples collected from Mexico - Turtle bean Mexico pink nodule | ecosystem: Host-associated > Plants > Roots > Nodule | place: Mexico: Nepantla... | reverse complement strand
TTTCGTGTTGTGTTGTGTTATGAGGTCAATGAGTTTGTGTTAAAACCCAAGCTCAAAAAAAAATGTTCTCCTTAGTATAATTGGTTTCACATAACTACGTAATTGATGTCACGTTTCTCCTTCATTCTTGTATGCTAAAAGCAACAACTTCCCAAAAGAAAATTTGACCAATTGTTGTTATTCCAATTGCTTGATTATACCATAGGTAAAGTTGCACGAACACATACAACTCAAAGTGTCCCTTTTTCTCATTCACCTAGGGTTTCACATTTTTATCCTTCACTCACAATTGTGACTATTTTTTTTTAATCATATATATATAGTATTTACATAGATGTAGGATCCATGATCAATGTTGCAATCCCACAATTTATCTTGTGAGCCCTTCACAATCCCAACCATAATCTCAATTAAACCCACAATGACCAAACAATAATACAACAGCCTTATCCCATTAGGTGACCCCAAAACAAACAAATTATAAATTAAAGATACAAAAAAATACCTAAGTTATTGTATGCCTCTGCATATGTTGGATTTGCAATGATAGCTTTCTCGATCATACTTGCAGCAGCATCCATTTTACCCTGGATAAAAAAGGAGAATGAAATCAGTAATTGAAAGCATATGATTAACTCCAAATTTTAAGAAATGCACAAATACATAACCTGGACAGTGTATACAACACCAAGGTTATTTAATGACTGTGAAAAGTTAGGTTTGATTCCCAAAGCAAGCTGTATTACAAGAGAAAAAAAAAGTTTTGATAAGAAAATCTATGCCAATACTCCAACAAGGATGAAACAATTGGCATGACTGTCATTACCTGGTAACACTCCACTGCTTTATCAAGGTTGTCACGATCTTTATATATGACACCTAGATTGTTACAAGCTTCCGCACAATGCGGATTGAAGTGGAAGGCAAGTTCATAGAACACAATAGCCTAGTAGTATAAACAATTTTCCAATAAAGCAATTAATTTAGTAATACAAGAATGTTGTATGTTAATATTTACTATCATAGATGAAGATGCACACTTAAAAATATGGATTGAGAGGTATACCATATCAAACTTAAGCATCTCACCATAAGCAACCCCAAGATTATACATAGCATCAGCATAATGCCAGTTATAATACAAAGCTTTCTTATAAAAAGCCACACCACGGTTGATATCACCCTCCAATTTAACCTACACCAAACCAATCATCTCCATAAGACAAGGTGACTCAAAGATGTCACCTTAAGCAAGTTAACTTACAAACCAATATCATTTTAGACAAGAAAATAGTAAATATAAATTGGCAAGCTATAACCAAATAATTCAAAATAATTCTCAGTCATAATCATAACAATTCACACCTCTCGCATGTCATAGTTTGGAATTTAGCCTTTGCACCAAACCTTGCAACAACATTTTGTTTTTTACTTCAACAAGTCATCAAATTTCCACCCAAGAACATGCAATATCCTAAGGTGGATCTCCTATTCGTGACTACCTAAAAAATTTGCATCAAAATACACCTAAATTTTTAATTTTTCATTCGCCTTAAACAATAATCCACTTCCTGGACTTGTCTTCAAATATTGAAGGATTAAGTTCGTAGCCTGTAAATGTCTCTCCCTTAGGTCATGCATGAACTAACTAACTACAGTCAAGTATGGTGCAGGCTAACCCACAAGTCTTTGATATTGGCCCTTATTCACAAAACTTCATCACTCCAATTCTATGTTTTTTTCTATAAGAACTCTAGTGCTTTAGCAACCAATCTTGTTTCTTTGAGAAGATCAAGAACATACTTCCTTTGGATGATATAAATGTCTCCCTTCAAGTAAGAAACTTCTATCCCAAGGAAGTACTTTAAATCCTAGATCCTTCATCGCAAAGTGAGCAAAAAGCTTTTCTTTCAAGTTTTTTTTTTCATGATCACCATCTACTGCAACAATCATGTCATTCACATAGACCAAGAGTAGATTAAGGATCGGAGAGCAGCAAAAAGAAAATAAGATAGTATTGTGAACAATGCTACTTTCAAATGAGAGAGACGCAAAAAGGCAAATGAATGGCAAGTTTGGAACATCTAAGGGTGACTCTGGCGAAGCAAACGGGTTTTAGACACTCCGAAAACACATGACAAGTGAACCCCACTCACAAAGAACACGCATATGCAGACATGTGGCTACTCCAATGGTAGTGGACTTCAACCATTAACAGATTGAAGGACAACGAATCTTCTAGTGTGATCAATAATCTAATTGGAAGCTCCTACATTGGCGACGAAAACCATGGTTGTCATGAAACACAAGTTCGGTGCACTTCAAGCAACCTCAATAATCAAAGGAGTGGGTGCACTTTAGGTAACCCTAAAAAAGGAAATTGTAGCTAAGATGACAATTCAAAAAGGTGGAAGAAATGTGGATGCAAAGCCCCCAAGATCAGGAGCTCTGATACCAACATGAAAAAGATTAAACTCAATGAGAGATGATTTTTATTGAATTCGTACTTTGAAACAATACATCAATCTTTATATATGGAGAACCTCAACCCTAAAGTAATGATTCAAAGAGATCTCTAGAATCTTCAAACAACTTCTAGTAGTACACGTGTAATTAATTAAAATAGTATAATGTAGCTTATCAACAATTACCATTGCATTATAATTCATCTTAATAGTCATATTATTTCTCCTTTTATAGAAACAAGATGTCATTTAAAAGAAAATATCACTAGGGTTGCTCCAAAACAAGTAGGATAACATATGCATCACCTTTGTTCCCAAATCTGTTAAAGCTATAGCCATATTATTCTTTGCGATCTCAAAATTAGGTGAAACAGCTAAACACCTGACACAAAACATTAATTGATCATAGAATGTAACAGCAGAAGTCAAGTCATTAAGTACATGTTTGGAAATTAAATTTTAGGCAAAAATCATTGTATTCCTTCTCTCAAAAGTTTTGCAAATAAGAAGTTGATTATAAATTACTGAGCAAAAATAAACTAATCATAAAACACATTGAAAAGATATTAAAATTAAGTGGCCCATAAAAAAGAAGTACAGGCTCTAGATATGTATTACCTCTCATAACAAGTAATAGCTGCTTCCAAATCACCACGATTTTTATATATTACACCCATGTTACAGTATGCTTCGGCATACATCGGCCGCTCTAATGCAGCCTTTTCATAGAAATTAAGGGCCATATCATATTGCATCATTTCAGAATAGACCACACCAAGGTTATAATATGCCGGCTGCAAGCATAGATAAAAAGAAAAAAACATTCCATGTCAAGGACACAGCAAGCCAAATAAATTTAAATAGTATTTAACAATAAAGGTTAAATGAAGGAAATGAGGGAGAATTACAGCATAGTGTGGATCTATCTTGAGAGCTTCAAAATATTTTTGAATTCCTTCCTGAGTGTTTCCTGCAAGCTTTATGTTGGTACCGATATCTGTTAAAACAATGGCTAGGCACTCTGCAGCTGCTTTGTATGAAGGATCCACTTGTAAAGCCTTTTGATATGACTGTTCCAAGCAAATCATTATACTATCAATTGACTTGTGATAGCAATGTGTAGCATTATGTCTAAGTTCAGTATTGGTGGCAGAGTTTAGTATGTCATGCAAATTTAGTAATCTGGAAAATTATATCATTTGTATTTATTATTAAATTCATTGTATAGAAACAAGGGTTTGTTTGAGTAAATATTTTATTTATGCACTTATTCAGCAGCTCAGCACTTATCAAATGACTCAAGCTTGACTATAAATCTTAGTGACTAGGTTAGAAACTCGGAAGCTTGACTGTAAATTTAACCGAATAGGCTAGAAAAAAGGTTTATTTTTTTGACAAAGCTTCTTTATAAAGCTTATCAAAAAAAGCTAAAAAAACTAATTGGAATGTCATAAGGCTTTTTTTTATAAGCTCTTCAAAGTGTCCTTAAGAGGAAAGTGATGTCGAAACAGTTTTCGGAAAATGTTCCTCTTATCACTCCTTCAATAACTTCAATGCCAATTTCAACCAACTTCCCAGGACACTAGCATGGAAAACTTATTGAACAATGAGATAACTTTCAAAACTTTGTGACACAGGCACGTAGCACTAAGAATATATAGGTTAAGCTATGCATACCCCATAATACCCAAACCCACAGGTACCTCTAAACCATAAACCAATCGTAGCCTCATGCCCTAATCTACAAATATAAGAAAATGTTTACATTCTTAATTCAACGTACCAAAGCCACATACCAGAACAGATACACGAATAATTACAGGAAAAAGCACATCTTCATGATCTAAAATTAAGTAAAATAAGGCATGCAGTTTTAGTATTTGAATTCTCCAATTAAAAATTGTTGGATTTAATGCATATTTCTAAAAGAAAAAGAAGTTCACTGACACATTAGCCAATATTATGTTACTTATACAACTGAAATGGCCTGGAAAAGAAAACACCTTGCTCAATAATCAGTGGGACTGAAGATTCCTAAGCATATAGAAATCATGGTCATAGAAACTGGATTGGGAAAAAAAGAAAAGATGAATTTTTCAGAAGAATAAAACAACGAGAATTTCAAAAATGTAAGACATTAAAGAAATGAAAAGCTCTCATTCCTCGTGGGACCAGATATCTCCCTACAGTATATTTCCTATACACCTTCTCTTTCCAATTCTAATTTTATACAAACCTCTCTTACTTTTAACTAACTCTGTCAACATGGTGGTAACTAACTCCTAACCACTTTTAACAAACATCAAATATTCCTGTTATAATTATGGAAATAAGGAATCGATCCTATATAATCAGAAATATCTAGATTATAAGCATATTATTAGGAACATTTTTATTCATTCTCATATCATATCTTTGTTATTAGAGGATATCAACTCTCCTCAATTTATTGTATTGATTCCTGTTCCTCAATATAAATAAAGCACACTTGGCATTGAACAAGATTGACCTTTATTGATTGATTTCTCAAACATTCTTGGTACTCTTCATCAAAAATTATGTATTCTTATTTTTCAGATTTAGATACAAGAGCAACTTTGTTTGGAAAACCCTACTGGGAATGAAAATTTTCTTGAGTATGACTCATTCTCTTGCAATATAAGCAATGAGGATGTCAACTCCTACCAGAACATCCTCCTTGTATGGTCTGACCTCCTCTTTAACAAGAGACTGCCATTGTGGACGTTTCAATAACTTCAATTTGATTATCATCTTTCATCAGATTAGGCACCTAGAAAAGTCCAGTAATTAAAGCATCCATAGAAGGCATTTGATCACGAACATGATCAAAATCTAAATGTAATTTTCTCATAATCAAAACCATATAATATCTATCTAGTTTCTTGTTGAGTTCCTCTAATGAGTCTACCAAACTGAAGACCATACCATGGTTGGTCTGTTTGAAAGAAGATACTCTTTGAGTTGCATTAAAGACATGTTAGATATCATTAGCAAAACTTTCTTGTACATTCTTCCAAAAAGCGAAAACACGATTTGAAGGATTTGAGCATCTTTAAAACATCAGGTCCAACTCACAAAATAGCACATACTTGGAAATCAATCTTTTGTCATTGGGATCTATCTCCATCAGGAATTGAGTTCAATTCAGTTTCTAAGTGGGCATTGGAATCCTTGACCAAGGGACCATAATTCTACATAGGCAGACCAAGACGACTAATTGTTCTTCCAATTGAACCTAGCACTTGTAATGATCGAAATAGCCAAGAAGAAAGACCAAACCCTATTGAAGCCATTTCTGAGAAGAACAATGACCAAACATGAGACAGATTAGAGAAACCCTAAAACCATGAGAGCACATAAAGGTGCATCAAAACAGTACAAGGAGGTCAAAAAAGGAGACAGCAAAGTTTGGCAAGTTAGACAAAGGTGTCAACGAGAGGTTCTGATGATTGGAAAGTAGTGTGTGCATGACCGATAAGGGTGTAGATCGGCGCATGGCTGATCGGTTTCTCAAACACCTCAAGGCGCACCTAACCCTAAATTTTTATTACTGAACTATGGCGGATGACATTGGTGACGATGACAAATGCCATAGGAGACAGTGAAGACAAAGCAGAATCGAACTTGCTCTGATATACCAACTAGAACAAATGTGAGAACTTGCTCTGATATACCAACTAGAACAAATGCGAGGACTAAAATACATTGTATTGAACCTACATTATTGGACTATTATTCATGTATATATAGGACATAAAGAAAAAAATTAACATTACATTTCAACAAAGATGATCAACTTCACCACTAAATCCAACTTTGATGGAATAGACACAACAACAATAACCAATTGTCTTCTTTCTGAATGGAAGAGGAACTAAATCCCATGTACCATGATATTCACGGATTTGCATTTCAACAATCATGGTTTGACGTCATCCAGGATGATCAATCACTTCTTTCACATTTCTAGAAATTGTAATAGAAGATATAAAGGAGATAAGAGAACAACAAGAAGGACTTCTTTCACATTTCTAGAAATTGTAATAGAAGATATAAAGGAGATAAGAGAACAACAAGAAGGAGACAAACAATGATAGCTTAGAAAATTGTAAATAGTATGAGGATTGCGTCTAGAGCATCATAGTTTCTTTAAAAATGATGACACTTGCATACATATAATATTATTTAGTGTTAGGGAAATAACATCAATACTCTTTTTAAATACGAGAATATCTTAAGAAGACACATTTGAAAACTCATGCTAAAAGTTTGTCCAAACCTAGAGACATATCATGTACAAAACACACAAGCAAAGACTTTAAGGAGAAATGGAAAGAAGAGGTTCATTTGGAAACACAATGGAATTGGGAATTTTTTTCTCCAAAGAAGAAGAGGGCATGTTATTAACAAGATAACAAGCACTAAGAATGGAATCACCTCAACGATGGACAGGTAAATTGGCATTAAAAAACAAGTCGAACTAATGTAAAATACCATGCTAACGTAAAAGAGTAGAAAAACAAAAAGAAAAGTATTAGTGGGCATTACCACTCCTTAAGATCTTGATCAGTTAGCCAAATTGGATTTTAATTTAACTAGGGAAAGACCCAAAGATATTCAAAAGTTCAAACCTATCTTTCATTAAGTAAACCAAAGCACAAGAATATCCATCAATAAAAGAGACAAAATAACGAAACCCAAAGGATGTTACTTAACTTGGAACCCAACAGTCAAATTGAATTATGGAAAGACAGAGTTGCATCTTGTTTTAGTTCTTGTTTGAAAAGAAGACCAAACAGATTTCCTAATTGCCATGACTGACATTCTAAGATTTGGAGTTTGTTAAGTTCATGAATCATCCTTTTCAATTTTGATAAATGTGGATGACCCAAGCGATCATGCAAAACATTAGGAGATGCAAATGCTAAACAAGACACTAATGGTCTAATACCAAGACAATAGAGTCCTCCAGATTCATGTCCTTCATCAATCAGTTGACATGTAACACACTCTTGTATAACAAAAGAATTTGCATCAAAGGATATGCAACATTTTAAGGATTTGGTTAATTGACTTGAGGAAATTAGGTTAAAAGCACAGTTAAGGACAAGAAGAACATGTTTTAGGTTCAAAGACGGAGAAAGGGAGATTTGACCAACTCCTTGAGAGGTAACTTTGGATCCATTGGCTAAAGTAACAACATGACGAATTTTAGGATGAGAAAAAGAAGAAAATAAGGAACCATCACTAGCAAGGTTGTAAAACTCACGAGTCAACTCGCTGACTCAGCCGAGTTTACGTGTCCACATACCCTTACCGAGTTAACTCGGTAGTAGACTCGGATTTTGAGTAAACTCGGCAGACTCGGAGTGAACTCGGTGAAATTTTTCAAACTCGCAGGTACGCTCCGAGTTGGCGAGTTCAACTGGGTTTTTGTTTTAACCCAAAATGGTGTATTTAGGGTTCACGTTTCGTTTTGTTTGACATTCATTTTGGTGGTGTTATGTCTTCTCTGGAGTGTGAAGGTCGTGCGTCTTCTTTGAAAAAGTGCGACGTGGTGGTGATTGAGTGGAGCAGGTTGCGCGGTGGTGGCGATTGTGCAGAGGAGGTCGCGTGGTGGTGGCGGTTCGTGCGGTTGGGGTGGTCGCGGGTGGCAGGTCGACGGTGGTGCTGGAATTAGGGTTGCATTCTTCTGTGGTGTGATTTAGGGAATTAGGGTTTTTTTCTTTTATTGGGTTGCACTAAATTGGGTTTTTATTTATTTAAATGAGGTGCAAATTATTTTTTTTGTTTGCAGTGCTTTTTTTTAATTAGGAAAAATTGATGTAAATATTTTTTTTCATGTGAAAGTAAACTCTTACGAGTTTACGAGTTGAGTCTACATAGACTCTCGAGTTTGACAACCTTGATCACTAGAAATGTGAACAAATGCACCTGAATCAATTATCCATTAACTTTGACACTCCAAGGTTTGAGAAATGCAAGCTTTTGACAAAATAGAATGGGTGAAAAAATGTGCTTGGCTACTAGACTTTAACTTGAGATATTCCTGATTTTCTTCGTTAGTAAATTGAGGTTCGACCTTATTAGATTGAAGGATGTTCGATGTCTTGTTAGGAAAACCATGTAAGGAGAAGTTAATTCGAGTGTAGCCAAATCTCCTACAAAAGGAGCATTGAGGACGTTTGCACCCGAGTAAAGGAAGACCTATTGAAAGAGGGATTGACAAATAATTAGAATTACAGCAACCTAAAGGGTCTAAACTAATACCCAACTCAACAAGCCAGCACACTGATTATAATCCAATATCCAACCATCGTAGTAGCAACCCAATAACTAACCGCAAACAACAACTTTAATTTATCTCAAAATATAATGAGTACTAGTCAGTGTTGTTAAGATCGCGAGTTATATCATAAAAATCGCGATCTTACGATCTTTAAGGCAGAAAACGCGTTGGATCGGTGGTTGGATCGGATTCTCACCAGATCGGAGCGATCCGGTGATCCAGGGGTTGGATCGAGCGATCCATGGGCCTCCGCGATCCATGACGTGGGTCCAAAAAAAACCCTAATGCGTCGTCGTGCTCGTTGCCGCCTTCGTGTACCGTCGCAAACATCGCTGTCGCCGTCTCGCGCCGCCGGGAACGCACGCTGTGACGATGGCGAAGCATGAAAAAGAAGGAGCTGCGGCACACATAAGAAAGGAGGAGTTGCGACGGCGCCGCCCATAAGGAAAATGATGCTGGCACATACCTAAACCTAATTTTTAAGAGATATAACTTTGGGCCAAAGGCCCATTTCAATTTTAACCTAATAAAACCTAATTCAAAATTTAAATATGGAATGTGGTGTGGTGACTGGCTGAAACCCTAAATTACAGCTTACTCAAAATTAGGTTTTTTGGACTCATTTAAAAAATTACAAACTATTTTCATCTCCAGCATATCCTATGATTAATATGAATGATTTTGTTGGATAATTTTTCTGTATTAAATATTATCTTGAATCTATTTTTAATTATGTTATGTATTTGAACCATTTCATGAATTATGAATCTATTTATAATTATCTATAGTAACTCGAATAGTAACTCTTCCGAGTCGAGTTACGATCTTCGAGTTACGAGTTTTTTTTCCCTCTTCGATCCACCTCCGACTTACGAGTTTAACAACATTGGTACTAGTAGTCTACATACCACAGCCAAAGTCAACTATAAAAACAACAAATAGTAGTGGAGGAAGATTATGAGAGAGAGGATGAAGCTCGAAAGACAAAGGAGATAAATAGTGAGGAACCCCGTCACACTAAATAGTACCAAAAGAAATAACCAAGGTCGGAAATGTTCCCTCCAAAGGCTCTAACGAGTCCAGTGGCGGTGGTTCAAAAGGATTATGACCACCAAAAGGTCACACATGAGACACACACGCTTAGGTCAACCAAGAAGAAGACAATGCACAATGGTGAGTCTAACAAAAAACCGAGGTTGGATCGCGTTGCTTGAGATGCACCAAAACCCTAACTTCAATAAAACTATGATGCTCAACATAAGACAATGACAAACAATGATTAGACAGCATTTTCTCTGTCAAACAAACATAGAGAGGCAACGCAGGATCGACCCACTTTGATACCAACTTGAAATGAATACAAAAGAATTGAGAATAAATTAGAGAGCTTGATTCCCCTCTTTTATGTTATCATATTTATAATAACATTAGAAGTTCAAATACAATAAATGAGGGGAAAGAAAAAAGAATAAGGTCATATCTAGAAACTAGGTATAGCACAAAGCAATTTTTAGTAAAGTCTATTTAGGATGACCTATTCTAATAGTATGCATCTCCACATTTATTTTTGAAGAACACAAAGGAGCATGGATGATACATAAGTCATAGTAGGGTTTAGTAGTGATTCCCAAATCTGAACACATGTAACAACATGCTCTTATGGCAACCAATACAAGTCCAAGGTCTTAAAATATGTATTGTATGTAGTTCTCAAATTCCTTCTTCACACGTTGAGATGGTGGAATGAGCTCACAAAAATCATGTAAAGCAACATGAAGCTGCCAAGATAAGCATACATAAGACCCTCCAATTGTCTTGGAGCAAGAAGAGTTAAGACATCTTGACACACGCCATACAAACACTTTGTGACATTGGTATAAAGGGACATGTCTCACTCCAAACTGATGCACATGTCTCATGGAGACAAATGGTATGTTTGAGTGGGGTGTAAATAATGATTCATAACACTTGCATAGTTAAGCTCTAAATACCATATTAAAATATAGGAAAAAGAAAGACATTGAACAAAAATTGAGCGTTTTTTAGACAACAAAATGTTTTATTTATACTGAGAAAAAGAATCAATACAATAAACAAAAGAGAATTGATATTCTCTAATAACAAACATATGATATAGGAATAAATATATAGAAAAGCCACATTGACTAGAGTTAAGGTCAAATTATAGTTTATAAGAGTTCAATTCTCACCTTACAAGCCGAATTTGTGATAGAGTTAGGCTTAGATTTCGCTTTCTTAAGATGGTATCAAAATCATTCAGAATCTACCCTAGTCAAGTTTGTTAGGCCTCGTGTGTCACCCGCTATCCGATTACCCTCTGGTCCCACACTTGAGATGTTCATTCATTGGTGTGAGGGTATGAGTTGAAAAGCACACATCGACTAGGGATAAGGCTAGATTATAAGTGAATGCAAACCTCACTTTATATGCCGATTTTATGAGGTTAGATTAGGCTTAATGTTCACTTTCTTAATCAAATGAAAACATTCCCGATCCTATAGATATAGATATAGATATTTCATGATCATAAAGGATCTAGTCCTTACTTATATAATTATAACAGTATATGATTATGCCTAACACAACACAATATAATAGATGTCCAATCATGCGCAATGTAATCAAGAATAAATCTATAATCATTACTTCATAGGTTAGTTAAGCACAATCTTCATATGAAAATAGGAAAACTCATTAAGCAAGCAGCTAAAGCATCTCCACTCTTCAACAAACAGTATTGAAAATACAAATATGCTATTCATTTAATCATTGAAACTATTCAACTTGGCAGCATGGACATACCTCAGCGGCCTCCATGAGGCGGCCTTCGTCTTTGTACAAAATACCACAATGTGTGAGAGCACAAGCATTCTGAGGATCCAACCTGATCGCCTCATTAAAACTCTCAAAAGCAAGCCTACCCACATTCTGCATCTGCAAACATATTCCTTTTCCAATAAGAGCCTCCACATTCCCACCATCGTCCACCAGCACACGCTCGTACAGAGCAAGAGCATCCTCAAACTTGTTCCTAGAACGCAGGATGTTTGCATACGAAACATCACCCTTCCCTTCACATCTCTTACTCACCGAACCCACATCCCCAACAGAACCATCAGACGAACGTTCAGTCACTTTCAAAAACCCATTTTCCCCAACCAATTTATTTTCCCTTCCATTATCCCCGTCTTTATCTTCCACCCATGCCATCTGGACCACACTTTCCTAACCACACAAACAAAATACACAGAGACTTCTGATCAAACTTGGAACTTTCAATCTCAATTAATGACCAAATAAATGCATAATTCAATAAAGTAACACAGTCTAGTTCATCAAAACAAAACTAAGTAAACAGAACGGAAAAAACAAAAGAAACCCTAGGAACCAAGTTGAAGCAGCATTAGGGGCATGAGGGGGGAATACAAAGATTAAAGACCCAACAAAAAAAGATGAGATTTTGATAAGGAATTAGGGCTTAGGAACTTACGGGTGCTTGTAGAAGGTTCTTGGGTGGTAGGGTGGCAGGGATAGGGCATGAGAAGCGAGAGAGGTTAAAAGCTTGAGAAAAAGAGCATAATGAAGGAATGGAATGAATGAAAGAAAGGTTGAAGAATGAAGGGAATTGTTGCTGTAGGAGGTGGAGTTGGTGGTAGCCACCGAAGGGAACGCTCCCCCTCCGACACGGTAGTTCTATTTCTCCCAAAACCCAGAGAGAGAGAGAGAAGCCTCAATCACACTGCTTCGGTGATTACAACCTTTTTATTACTCCCACTCTTATTATCACTAACAATCACATAAATACACTTCTAAATATTTCCCTTCACTATCTCTAATATTATTTTAATATTTTAATATTCTTTCATTCTACTCCTTTTCCCTTCTTAATTTATTATCAACTTTTCCGTCTCTATCTTATACAACATATTTAATTTTTCAGTATATTTATATTAAGTATTATAGGATGATCTGATTTATCACCACATTTGGAACAACTATTCATGATTTTTATTAAAAATTTATTATTTTTATAATAACTTCGTGTTATGGGCGAAAAATCTTTTCCCAAAATAATCTCTTTTCAAAACAATTTTTTCAAGCAATATCATTAAGAAAACTAATAGGAAATAGTAGTTTTAAAAAATAAAATTAAAAAGGGTGATTACATAAAATATAAACAACAGATAGTTTATAATATATTGTATTGTTAAAAATGTGAGTAATTTGTATTTTATTTTTTATGCATG